>Ga0129306_1000228_pt1 | contig 99399 bp, 95 predicted proteins | sample P827metagenome_FD_94438 | JGI IMG/M metagenome (GOLD analysis project Ga0129306, IMG submission 94438) | Capybara group fecal microbial communities from Wisconsin, USA - P827 metagenome | ecosystem: Host-associated > Mammals > Digestive system > Large intestine > Fecal | place: USA: Wisconsin...
GTGAGTAGGCCTTAAATTTCCTTTGTCATCACGTGTCATTTCACTCAAAAACTCTCGGTATTGAACTTTCCAAGTCGTTAATCGAATCACCCAATTCCTAGCTTCATCAGTGGTTTCAATAGCTAATAGATTCTTTGCTAATACATATAACTCAAACCCAGCTACCGTTTTAGGGCGTGTTGTTGTATAGCGCTTTACTTGGCAAAAAGCATGAAATACACAACGTTGTAATTTAGCCTTTGGCCATACTCTCTTCAGTGTTTTCATCAACACTTTTTGTCCTATAACCCTTGAAGACGTTGATAATTGTGGATAAACCATTAGATTCTGGACATTCAAAAAATAGTACAAAAAGAAAAGGGGCTGTCATAAAATAGCCCCTTTTCTTTTTGTTATTTTTTAGTTGGAATTAATTGTTCTTCATGGCGCAATAGCCAGCCAGTTATTTCATTATAGGCTAAGCGTTCTTCGTTATAGCGCAACACATTTAGTTGTAATGGTAGCTCTTCTAGAGTAATTTCTGTTGATTGAGCCTCTTTACTTTCAGCATCACCAATTTCAGTAGGCGTAATCCAATGATATGGTGTTACTATATGATCTACTGGTTCAAACAAAGAAGGCTTTAACGAATAGTACACCGTATTTTCTGGTGCAATTAGTTCTACGATAGTTGGTAAAATATTCATATGTTCTGCAATTGGCGTATGTTTAAAGCTGTCTTGTTTTAAATCTGGATGAGACATAACGAAAGAGGTACAACCTAGTTCACGAATGGTTGGAGAGGTACGTTTTGTGATGCCTTCACCGTAAGGAATAATTTTGCGTGAATGGTCACCGGTTACAATAAATAGACTGTCTGGATACTCAGCACGCACTTTATCTACAAAATCAAAGATGGACTTGTCGGTGTACCAATAGGTTCCAAGATCTGCTAAAAAAGCTTTATTATTAGCTAACCAATTTGGTGGATTTTCTAGAATATCATCGGGTTTCCAGCCGTACGTACCAAGTGGCAATGTATATGGACCATGATTAGAAGTAGTATAGATAAAGTGAAGAACGGATTGGTCATTGTCTGTTTCTTTGATTTTTTTGAAAGTTTCATCAAGGAAAATATGGTCATATACGCCTAGCCATGTATGGGGTGCATTCTTATCACAGAAGTCAGGGCCACCATGTACAGCATCGAATTCTAGGCTTTGTGCAAATAAACCTAAACTCGCCCAAGATAAACTCCCACCATACCACAGTTCTGTGCGATAACCAAGGTTTCGCATTATATGAGGTAGAGAGGTTTTTACACTATTGTTCCAGAATGTAGTTTTTTCATTAATTTCTAGATTTAAGTCATATATACCAGCTAACAAACTAGTAATGGCAGGTTGAGAGATGCGACCTGCAGGCAAGAAATTATCTACAAAGGCCGATGTTGGTTCTTGGCGGAATGCTTTTCCGCGATCGGCAATATGTAGTTTGCTATAAATGTCATCAAACGGTGCTTGGGTATAACTTTCACCAACGATGAAGAAAATGTGTTTTGGTTTGGAAATACGAGGACCTTTTGCTGTGCGTTTAAAGGCTTCTAAGGGAGCGAAGGCACCGGATTGAGAGTCTAATTGTTTGTTTAGTTCAGGGATAGCTTTAAATATTGTAAAAGACTCTTCATCTGTATGAAGTAGAAGATTATTTGTTTTTCTGCGTAGAACAATTTCGATAGCTACGAGATCATCGATAGTTGCCTTTCCAAGAAAGGGGTCATTTTTTACAATGGCAGGGACTTCATCCCATTCGGGTTTGTTACGATGTTTTAAGGTACCACCAAAGCGTAGAAAATAGAAGAAAATAATTGAACCCACGAAGATAACAGTATTAAATATATAGCGTAATAGAGGATTATCTATTTGTGGATATGGTGGAGACGGAATCTGTAACAACCCATAACAGAGACTGCTGACTACAATTAGAAAAGGAATAATTCCGAATAGGATTAGGGCACCGTGATTTTGATTAAAGAAGATGTCGATAAAGTTATTCTTATCAGCGTTTTTACCAAGTTTCATAGTGTCATTATAAATATCGTTGAAATGATAGTAGAAAATCATTTTCCCCATGAAAGCTAGATATAACACTAAACTATATAACGTAAGTGCCACAATGCGAAGGGTGTTACCGTGGTAAAAATAACTTTCCAAGAAAGCCCCAGGTATACTAATAAAGAGTAACATTGCTAAGAATACATAAGCGTGAAAATCGAGACCCCACCAAAATCCATAGCGAAAGCACGTGAATAGTTTTTCTTTATCTTTAGAAAAGCTGTATTTAGGACCATACATTTTAATAAAAATATATCTAAAAATAGCCGAAAGTAATGGCGCTACCAGAACAAGTTTATAGTCTTGTAGGAGGCCAGAAAAGAATTGTTCAAACATAAGTTCCCTCGTTTTAGTGTTAATGCACAAATCTATATCTATTATATTATTATAGTTCATCTGTCTATGAGGGCAAGCGTTTATTAGAAATTTAAGTATTTTGTATACATGCATTCAAAATACTTAATGGACAAATGTCCGTTTTCAGTGAAAAAATATTGCTATTTTAAATCTTATATGGTATTCTCTAGGAATACAAATGTATTTTAAGAAAGGAGGGAAGCTGTGCCCCAATTGCGGATTAGGGATTTCCCCATTAATCTAGGCAAGTTTCCTACGGGTGAGCACAATTCTATAACGGATGTGCAGGGTGTAACCGTTGGGCATAGTACAATTGATACAGCTGATACACATACTGGGGTAACCGTAGTTATGCCAGGTAAAGATAATCCATTTTTAAACAAATATACAGCAGCTTCCTTTGTACAAAATGGATTTGGAAAAACGTGTGGGCTCATGCAATTGGAGGAATTGGGTACACTAGAGACACCGATTGCGCTCACCAATACGTTGAATGTAGGGAAAGTTAGTGATGCCTTAATAGCGTATATAATAAAACAATGTGAAGCAGACGGTGAAGAGGCCTTATCGATTAATCCCATTGTAGGAGAATGTAATGATAGCCGTATTAATCGAATTCAAAAGCGTGCTGTAGAAGCGCAGCATGTAGAGGCAGCGATTGGCAATTGTTCGACTATGGTTGAACAAGGGGCTATCGGTGCAGGCCGAGGCACGGTATGTTTTGGGTTTAAGGGTGGTATTGGTACGGCGTCCCGTAAAATCATTATTGCGGATGTGGAATATACGATTGGGATATTAGTACAAACTAATTACGGTGCTACTGCAGATTTTGTTGTGGACGGACAGCCCATTGGTGAACGATGGTTAGAGAACCATTGTGGGGGCAGTGAATCGGATCAAGGTTCGATTATGGTCGTTCTTGCTACTGATTTACCTGTTAATAGTAGACAATTAAAACGTATTTTACGTCGTGCTGGTATTGGCATTATGAGAACCGGTGCGTATATTGGACATGGCAGTGGTGAAGTGATGATTGGTTTTACGACTAAAAATCGGAAATTTCTATTACAGGAACCGATAACATGCGAATATATTTTAAAAGACAACTTGCTTAATGATGCTTTTCTAGGGGCTGCCGAAGCTGTTTATGAGGCTATATTAAACTCATTGGTGGCGGCGGAGCCTATGAAAGGATTAAAGGGCGAGGAATATACTAACTTGGGAGATGTACTTGCAAGTTATTTATAAAGCGTTATGATAACGCATTGAGGAGGATTGTTTATGAGAAAACTTAAATTGACTGGATTGCTAAGCTTAGTACTATCTGCTTCTGTCTTGTTAGGCGGCTGTGGTGGCGGTTCTAACCAAGGTGGTTCGAGTGGCATTACTATTCCTGAGGGCAAATCCGTATCTCAAAACAAAGATGTAACCGCTGCTATTACGGTAGATATTACAACAATGGATCCAATGGATACTAGCGATACCTTGTCTGGTGGTATTCAGCGTTTAGTTATGGATGGTCTATATGGATTTGATGATAAAATGCAGTTAAAGCCAATGTTGGCTACTGGTTATAAAGCGAATGAACAGGCCACTGAATATACATTTACTCTTCGAAAAGGCGTAAAATTTTCAGATGGTACAGCTTGGAATGCAGATGCAGCCATTGCGAATGCGAACAAGTGGATGGATAAAAGCTTAGGTTTAAAACGTACCACTTTTGTGTCTAGTATTATTGCACGAGTAGAAAAAATAGATGACTATACTATTAAGTTTATTTTAAATAAACCTTTTGGTGCCTTTGTAAATAACCTTGCTCATCCAGCGATGGTTATGATGAGTCCTAAACAGTTAGCACAGGGTGTAGAGGTGACGGCTAAACAGCCAGTGGGTACGGGTCAGTATAAATTTGTTGAATGGGTACCTGGCGATCACGTGAAATTAGCTCTTAATAAAGATTGGTGGGGGTATAATAAAGAGGTTTCCGGTGGTACGGCACTAGTGCCATCAGATGCAGGGTTTAAGACGATTACCTTTAAACCAGTTACAGAAGGTGCTACTCGCGTAGCTATGATACAGTCTGGCGATGCGCAAATTATGTGGGATGTACCTACAGAAAGTATTGCTCCTCTTGAAAAAGATAACAATGTTAAATTGAATAAAGAAGAAAGTATCACGGTTCGTTATTTATTCATGAATACGAAAAAACCAAGTTTATCAGATGTTCGTGTGCGTCAAGCTATTAACATGGCTATTGATAAAAATGCTTATGTTAATGTAGTTAAAAATGGTATTGGCTCTGTTGCCACATCAATTATTGGTCCAAATGTTCAATTCTATAAAGCAAACGAACCAGTGGCACAGAATATAGAAAAAGCAAAAGCACTCTTAAAAGAAGCCGGTTATCCAAATGGACTGGAATTAAAACTGTTCATGTATAACACAAGTGCTAACCAAAAACAATCAGAGTTTTTTAAACAACAATTAGCCGCTATTGGTATTAATGTAAATATCGTAAGCATGGAAAGCGCAGTAGTGAATCAAAAGGTACAAGGCTTTAGAGGCGATGGCAAAGATGCGGAATATGAACTATATATGTCCGGCTGGTCTCCATCAACTGGTGATGCGGACTGGGGTATTCGCCCAATGTTAGCTTCTGAATCGATTCCTCCAATGAGCTTCAATCTAGGCTATTATACAAACCCTGAGATGGATAGCTATATTATGGGAGCGTTAGAAACGGCAGATCCTAAAGTGCGTGGCGAACTTTATGCAAAAGCGCAAGATTTATTATGGAAAGATATTCCATTAATTCCATTGGCGAATGATTTTAATACTTGGGTTACATCTTCAAAAATTACAGGTGTAAAACTATATCCTGATGGCGCTATTAATATGAGCAATGCACGTATGGCTGAATAAAGCTTATAGGTGTAATTAAGATATTGTTATATGCGACTACGGGGATGTCAAAGCATCTCCGTAGTCGTTTCTTTCATAGGAAGGAGATTTCTTATGCTGAAATATGCATTTCGTAGGTTACTAGGAATGATACCCACATTATTTATTGTAACTACCTGCGTATTTTTCTTTGTGCGTCTGATTCCAGGAGATCCAGCACGGCTCGTAGCAGGTGAGCAAGCTACAGAAGCCGATGTATTGGCAGTGCGGACACAATTAGGATTAGACAAGCCTATTAGTACACAGTATTTGAACTATGTTACCGGTGTTGTACAAGGTGATTTAGGCAAATCGTTACGTACAAAGCGACCTGTTTCTGAAGAAGTAGGGTATCGGTATGGTAATACGTTGAAATTAACGTTTTTAAGTTTAGCTTGGGGCACTATTGCCGGCGTTTTATTGGGTGTTTGGTCTGGTCGTAATCGCAGTAAATGGCAAGATTATACGGGCATGGCGGTTGCTGTTTCAGGCATTTCACTTCCCTCTTTTTGGGTAGGATTTTTGCTCATTATGTTTTTTGGTGTAGAGTTACGTTGGCTACCGACCACAGGTGCTTCAGATTTTTCCAGTTATATCCTACCAGCTATCACCTTAGGAACGAGCATTGCGGCTATTATTGCTAGGTTTACCCGTTCTTCTATTGTAGAAACACTGAAAGAGGATTATATTCGTACAGCTCGTGCTAAAGGGTTAAAAGAAAGTGTTGTTGTATGGAAACATGCCTTTAGAAATTCCTTACTATCTGTAGTGACAGTTGTAGGATTGCAATTTGGTTTCTTACTTGGCGGTGCAGTTGTAGTGGAAGCTGTATTTGCTTTTCCAGGGCTAGGCTCGTTATTAATTCAATCAGTAAATTTTAGGGATTATCCTGCTATACAGTCTTTGATTCTTATATTCTCAGCACAATTTATTATTATTAATACATTGGTAGATATCCTATATGCCATATTAAATCCTGAAATTAAGTTGTCCTAGGAGGTTGTTATGGGTACACAAGAAAATATGTTGCAACCAGGCACCCCTGGAATTGCTATTATTCAAGAAGAAATCAAAAGCCCCACAAAGGTTATGTTGCGCAAGTTTTTAAAACAGAAAAACTCGGTAATCGCTTTGGCGTTTATTTGCTTTTTAGTTATTATTTCCTTTATTGGTCCAGCGGTAGTTCCATTTGGTGTAAATCAATATGACTATAGTGCTATATTACAAGGTCCTAGTAGTACACATTGGTTTGGGACAGATGAGTTTGGCCGCGATTTATTTTCTCGTATTGTGTTAGGAACACCGATTTCGTTAGCAGTAGGTATATCTGCTGTTACTATTGGGGCTGTTACCGGTACGGTGTTAGGTCTTTTAAGTGGGTACTATAGAGGTTGGTTGGACTCTGTGGTCATGCGCATTTGTGATACGCTATTTGCCTTTCCAGGTATTATTTTAGCTATTGCTATCGTTGCGATTTTAGGTAGTGGATTATATAACGTTGTTATTGCCGTAGCGGTATTCTCTACGCCTACGTTTGCTCGCATTGTACGCAGCCGAACGATGGCTATAAAAGAATCCGTATTTGTACAGGCCGCCATTAACCTTGGCGCATCTGATTCTCGCATTTTATTTAAACATATTTTACCAGGCGCTATTCCAGATATTATCGTGCAGTATACAATGTCTATTGGCACTTCTATTTTGACGGCTTCCAGTCTAAGCTTCTTGGGAATGGGGGCACAACCACCAACACCTGAATGGGGATTGTTACTATCTAATGGACGTCAATATATGACAACAAGTGCGATTATGACGATATTTCCAGGTCTTGCTATCTTTTTTACGGTATTAAGTTTTAATACCTTAGGCGATGGTTTGCGTGATGCATTGGATCCAAAACTGACAGAATAGGAGTGTGTAGAATGGAAAAGAAAAAGATACTAGAAATAAAAAATCTACACACTTACTTTTATACGGATGATGCAGTAATAAAATCTGTAGATGGTGTAGATATTGAATTAGAAGAAGGCTCTACCTTGGGCTTGGTAGGTGAATCTGGTAGTGGTAAAAGTGTAACTGCTTTATCTGTGATGAGTTTATTAATGGGAACCACGGGGAAAGTAGCAGAAGGGGAGATTCTTTTAAACGGAGACGATATTTTAAATATCTCTGAAGAAGAAAAGCGGGCACTTCGTGGCGGTCGTATTTCTATGATTTTCCAAGAACCAATGACTAGTTTGAATCCGGTAATGACCATTGGAGATCAATTATTAGAATGCATTAAACAACATGAAGATATATCTAAGGGCGAGGCATATGCAAAGGCACAGAAGATGCTTGAGCTAACAGGGGTTCCACGGGTAGAGAAAATGATGAAGGAATATCCGTTTCAGTTATCTGGTGGGCAACGCCAGCGTGTGATGATTGCAATGGCTCTTATATGTGAGCCGGTCGTTCTTATTGCGGATGAACCAACAACGGCATTAGATGTGACAATCCAAGCACAAATTTTAGATTTGATGAATACTTTAAAAGGAAAAATTGGTACGTCCATCTTATTTATTACCCACGATTTAGGTGTAGTAGCTGAAGTTTGTGATTATGTAGCTGTTATGTACTGTGGTCGTATTGTGGAAAAAGGTGATGTATATTCTATATTTGGAAATACGAGCCATCCTTATACCAAAGGCTTACTAGCATCGATTCCTAAATTAGGGCAACAAGTAGATAGGCTTACCGTAATTCCCGGTAATGTGCCGAATCCACGCTATATGCCGGAAGGGTGTAAGTTTGCACCACGGTGTACCGAAGCGTTTGAGCGTTGCTTTAAAGAAGAACCAGGGTTTTACACGATTGGAGAAGGGCATGTCAGTCGTTGTTGGTTGCATGCAGAAAAGGCGGGTGAAGTTTAATGGCGAATGAACAAATCCGTACAGAGAATACTGTTAATGGGGAATCCGCTCAACGGAACTCTATTTTAGAAGTAAAAGACTTGAAGATTTATTATCCCATTGCTGGGGATAGTTTTTTTAGCAAACCTGGTTATGTAAAAGCCGTTGACGGTGTTACGTTTGATGTTAAAGAAAATGAAGTGTTAGGCATAGTTGGCGAATCTGGTTGTGGTAAATCTACTTTGGGGAGAGGTATTTGCCAATTAGAAAAGATAACGAGTGGAGAAGTTATTCTCAATAATACAGATATTTCTTCTTATAGTCGCAAAGAGATGCGTCCGATTCGTAAATCTGTGCAGATGATTTTCCAAGACCCTTATGCCTCTTTAAATCCGCGCATGAGTGTTTTTGATTGTATTGCCGAGCCGATTCGTATTCACCAATTAGCGCAGTCTGAAGACGAACTAAAAGAGAAAGTCATTTCTTTACTTCGTAAAGTTGGTTTGGATGATTATCATGCAAACCGTTATCCCCATGAGTTTTCAGGAGGGCAACGTCAGCGTATCGGTATTGCAAGAGCCCTTGCAGTGGAGCCTAAAATTATTATTGCCGATGAACCAGTTTCTGCATTAGATGTGTCTATTCAGGCACAAGTATTAAATTTACTTAATGACTTAAAAGAGGAATTAAATTTAACCTATATTTTTATCGCGCATGATTTAAGTGTAGTGGAACATATTAGTAATCGCATTGCTGTCATGTATTTGGGAAACTTTGTTGAAGTCGGTGAAAAGGGGAAATTATATAAGAATCCACTACACCCTTATACACAAGCGTTACTTTCGGCTGTGCCAATTCCGGACCCTACAATAAAGAGAGAACGTATTATTTTAGAAGGCTCTATCCCGTCTGCAACACATCCGCCTACAGGTTGTAAATTCCATACACGATGCCCTAAATGTATGGATATTTGTAATAAAGAAGAGCCTCAGAAATATGAAGTTGCACCAGATCATTATGTATATTGTCATCTTTACAGATAGTGGTAAGCATATGTATTAGGAGAATAAAATGAAAATATTCATTAGTGCTGATATAGAAGGTTGTGCTGGATGGGCTTTTACAGAAGAAGGGCATATCGGTGAGCATGGATATGAACGTATGGCACAGCAAATGACAAGAGAAGTTGTAACTGCTTGCGAAGCGGCGTATGCAGCTGGTGCTACGGAAGTTATTGTAAAAGATGGGCATGGTAATGGAGGAAATATTGATCCCTTACAGATGCCACCTTATGTGACTTTAATTCGTGGAAAAAGTGGGCATCCATATAATATGATGTATGGTCTCGATGTTAGTTTTGATGCGGTTGCGTATATTGGATACCACGCACCAGCTGGAAATACACATTTTAATGGCAGCCATACGTCTACGGGTAATAGTTTATACATTAAGCTAAATGGACAATCTTTTAGCGAATTCATGCTAAATACATATACAGCAGCTACCTTTGGTGTGCCTGTTATATTTATTTCTGGTGACAAGGCGATTTGTGAATTAGCACAAGAACTAGTGCCGTCTATTGTGGCAAACCCTACTAAGTTTGGAGTTGGTGCTGCAACGCATTGTTATGCAGTCGACACGGTTATTTCAGGTATTCATACAGGCATAAAAGCAGGTATGGAAAACGTTAAAAATAATAAAAAAGGAAATACCCTTGTATTGCCGAAATCATTTACGTATGAGGTAACTTTTAAAGACTGGCATCGTGCTTATAAGATGGCTTTCTATCCAGGCATGAAACAAGTGGATGATTTTACATTACAATTACAGACCACATCTTGGCTTGAGGTGGCAACGGCACATAGCTTTGTAGTTTATTAAAGAGGTTGTATATATGAAAATAGATTTGATCCGCGATTTATCTAATGCATTTGGACCTAGTGGCTTTGAGGAAGATGTAGTACGTGTAGTAGCTAAACATGCAGCACATTATGAACTTTGCCATGATGCGATGCATAACATTTATATTCGTAAGAGCGGCAATGAAGGGCATGATATAAAGGTACAGTTGGATGCACATCTAGATGAATGTGGATTTATGGTACAGTGCATTAATGACAATGGTACTTTATCTGTCCTTACATTAGGCGGCTTTCAGATGACAAATTTGCCTGCTCATAGTGTATTGATTCGCACGCGTAGCGGTAAAATTCGCCGTGGCATTATTGTAGCCAAACCGGTACATTTTATGACAGCTGAAGAAAAAGCATCTTCTAATGTGTCCATCGAAACATTAGCCATTGATGTGGGTGCGACCAACCGAGAAGAAGTAGAACAGGTATTTGGCATTTCTTTAGGCGATCCTATCGTTCCAGATGTACAATTTGATTATGATGAAGAAAACGGAGTTTGCTTTGGCAAAGCATTTGATAATCGTGCTGGCTGTGCTTGCGTTATTGATACAATGGATAAAATATTTGTCGAAAGTAATGCAGCGACACCTGTGACGGTGATAGGTGCCTTGGCGGCACAAGAAGAAGTGGGAATGCGTGGTGCAAAAGTTACGGCACAAGTGGTTGCACCAGACTTAGCCATTGTTTTTGAAGGCTCTCCTTCAGATGACTTTTTCATAAGTGCTTCCATGGCGCAAGGGCGTATGAAAGGGGGGGCACAAATTCGTCTGTGCGATAACAGTTATGTATCTAATCCTGCCTTTTATAGTTTTGCAGAGCAGGTAGCAAAGGAACTAAATATTCCATACCAAGAAACGGTACGACGTGGCGGTAGTACAAATGCAGGAGTGATTAGTTTAACTGGTAAAGCGGTACCGGTACTTGTGATAGGCGTACCTTCTCGTTATGTGCACTCTCATTACAACTTTTGTGCCAAAGCGGACTTGGAAGCAGCATCGGATTTAGCAGCAGCTGTTATTCAACGTCTAACTCCAGATGTTATTCATCATATATTACGACAAGACATACTAGACTGATATGTGGCATGTCGTTGATAGGTATAAGTCGAATAAGTACAAGTTGAATAGGTATACTACATAAAGTAGATGGAATAAAAAAGGTGAGATAGAAGTTAGTACAAATTTTAACTTCTATCTCACCTTTTTTATTTTAATATTATTTTATTTCTAATCGATTATTACTACTATCTATACGTTAGGGACTATTTTATATTTGTTGCGGCAACCCGTACAAATTCAGAGAAAATTTTCTTTGCATCTTCATTATTTATGGTCATCATTTCTGGATGAAATTGACAGGTGATGAGCCAAGGATAGTCTGTACCCTCTAATGCTTCAATAGTACCATCTTTAGCGACCGCCGTAACCCGAAGCCCTTCACCTACACGATTGACCGTTTGATGATGATGAGAGTTAACGAGACATTCCGTTTTTCCTAATATGTGAGCTAAAACAGAATCCGCTTCCATGGTAATGGTGTGCGTTGGCAGTGACGGTGTCTGATCTTGAGAATGTTTTAAAGAACAATTTTTGTCATATTTTAAGTCTTGATACAACGTGCCGCCATGGTATACATTCACAATTTGATGACCGCGGCAAATAGCTAAAATAGGAATTCCCATTTCCTCAGCAGCTTCGATAAGTGTGAAATCAAAATGATCGCGTTGCGGCCACACATCACCTAATCCTTGTAAAGGCTCTTCTCCATAATAGAGGGGATATACATCATGACCTCCTGAAAGGACAAGACCATCCAGTTTCTTAACAACTTCTCTTGCTACAGCATCATTTTCTGTAAAAGGAACGATAATGGGGATGCCACCTGCTTCTTCGACAGAACGCAGATAGTCGTGATTGACATAAGATCTATATAAGTCTGCATAGGCTATGGAGGCTTCTCGAATATGGCTACCGGATACCCCGATAAATGGTTTTGACATAAAGGCTACCTCATAAAAATTAAATTATCTTGTATATATCATACGATTAAACCTTATCTCATGCAAGATAAAAGATCAATTAAAAATGTATCCTAGGCTACTGAAAATATTTCTCACAAATCCTATACTAAATATATGAATTATAATAAGGTTTAAAATCATAACGATGTTTTTACATGATAATAGTCGATTAGAGCATTTAGCAATATATATAGATATCTAACCAATAGGAGGTATAGGATGAATATTTTACAAGAAAAATTAGGCGTTTCTGATGAACGTTATCAGATTATGGTCTCTGTAAAAGAGGAGTATTTAGAAGGGCGCCTTTCTTTGGAAGAAGGCAATCGTATTTTACGCGAAAAGATTGGAACCTGCACACCAGATGAATTTGCCTTTGGTGAACAGACTTTAAAGGGAAAGTATACAGATGAAGTAGTAACTGATCGTATGGCAGATTTACTTAAACTCTTTGAAGGTGTTATCGTACGTGCTGATAATGTATATCCCCAAAATCACCCGCTTTGGGTATATATGCTCGAAATTAATAAAATGAATGCTGTTCTTGAAGATGCAAGGGCATTGCTCAAAAAAGATAACTTTATTAAGAATCCATGGCTTGGTATTTATGATTCTTTAAATCAATGGCGAGTGCATTTACAACGTAAGCAGATGCAGCTCTATCCAATGCTAGAGAAATATGGATTTGACCGGCCCACAAAAATTATGTGGACCTTTGATGATGCCGTACGGGATGCCATTGCCAAAGGATATGCTTTATTAACAGAGGATAAGATAGAAGAATTTCTTGCTTATCAACTAGAAGTTATTGATGTTATTGAAGACTTGAATAGCAAGGAGCAAGAAGTTCTATTTGCCACCGCTTATAAATTATTATCGGACGCAGAATTTGCACAAATGAGTCGTAATGATCATGAGATTGGTTATGCGTTGATTGATATTCCTGCTACATATGTTTCAGAGAATACTCAGAGTGAGGCACATATATCGAGTGGTCATGATATTAATAGTAATGCATTCATGCATGATTTGGCTAACTTGCTTGGAAAATATAATATTACAACGCCAACTGATGGGCACATTAATCCTGAACAAGAATTAGATGTAGCCACTGGAAAGCTATCCTTAAATCGCATTAATTTGTTATTTAAACATATGCCTGTAGATTTGTCTTATGTAGATGAAAATGAAATTGTTAAGTTCTATAGCGATACGGTCCATCGCATTTTCCCTCGTAGTGCGAATGTTATTGGTCGTGAAGTCAAGAATTGCCATCCCGCCAAGAGCGTTCATGTGGTGGAAGAAATTATTGAAAAATTCCGTTCTGGAGAACAGAGTCAAGCGGAGTTTTGGATAAATAAACCCGGTCTTTTTATCTATGTCTTATACACCGCTGTAAGAGATGAGGCAGGCAATTTCAAAGGTGTTCTTGAAATGATGCAAGATTGTACCCATATCCGTTCTTTGGAAGGGTCTCGTACATTATTGACTTGGGATGGGGCGTATGACAAAACATTAGATGGAGATGATGGTATTCATACTCCTGATGTAGAAAATTCTGGTTCTAATAAGGAGCCGTCTACTGACGATACTAGTATATTGGAGATTACTCCCAAGACGAATGTAGGCAAGTTGGTAGCTGCGTACCCGGATATTATTGATCATTTTATTTCTTTAAATCCTAAGTTAGAAAAACTAAAAGGGCCAATGGGGAAAGTGATGATGAAAATGGCTAACCTTGAAATGGTAGGGGAACGTTCTGGTCTAGGCGTAGAAAAAATTGTAGAATCCGTTAAAGAGTTTCTTGCAAAACGCTAATAAAAAATAAATTTATCTTAAATTATATATTAAAACTACATTTGCTCAATGGGATATATGTTCAAACATTCAGATAATAGCTGCCTTGTTATGCCGTATTGGTTTAGGCTATAACCAGCCATAGTTTATAATAGTAACTACTTTCGTTGACGGTGTAGAGGTTTATTGATATAGTATACCCATTGAGAGAGAGATTCACAGTGAAGAGATAAGTAACTAATTGGAGACACTACAGAGAGTCCCGTAGGGTGTGAGGGGATGTGAGGAAAATTAGCGAAGATGGTCTTGGAGTGACTAGGGCGGAGTGGAGCTATCAGTTGAGATGATAGTATCCTTTAGTCCTAGCGGAGGCAACCGTTATATTGCAACAGTATAATTAACTCGTAATGGCCTGGGGAGGATGAACTTTACGTGTTAACGTACTGAATGAGAAATACATAGTGATATGTATTTAAATCAAGGTGGTAACACGTTAATGACGTCCTTGTCTGTTTCGGCAGATGAGGCGTTTTTATTTTAGAAAGGAAATTGCGATGCCTGTACGTGTTGTTAAAAATTTGCCTGCCATTGAACGGCTAGCAAAAGAAAATATCTTTGTCATGGATACCATTCGTGCTGAATCTCAGGATATTCGCCCTCTAAAGATTCTCATCGTAAATTTGATGCCTACAAAGGAAACTACGGAAGCCCAAATTTTGCGGGCTCTTAGCAATACACCATTACAGTTGGATATTACGTTGTTACATACGGCTAGTTATGTGTCGACGAATACTTCCGAAGCCTATTTAGAAACCTTTTATCGTACTTTCAAAGATGTACAAGATAGCTTTTTCGATGGCATGATTGTTACTGGGGCACCTATAGAGCTAAAAGCTTTTGAAGAAGTGGATTACTGGGAGGAATTGAAAAATATCATGAATTGGAGTGAGGAGCATGTGTATTCCACTCTATATATTTGTTGGGGAGCCCAGGCAGGCATTTATCATCATTTTGGTATTAACAAAGAATTGTTACCAGAAAAGTTGTTTGGCGTATTTGAGAATGAAATTTACAAACAGAGACCTATGTTGGTACGTGGTATGGATGAAGTATTTTATATGCCTCATTCTCGTCATACTACGGTACCAATAGAAGCAATTGCAGCTGATGAGCGATTAGAAATTATTGCTGGTTCAGAGAAAACCGGTGCTGCTATAGTTCGTAGTCGCGATAACCGGCATATTTTTGTTTTTGGACATTCCGAATACGATTGGGATACATTGCAGAATGAATATTTACGAGATATTAATTTAGGGCTAGCAATTATGCCTCCTGAAAATTATTATCCTAATGATGACACCACTAAACGTCCATTAGTTCGTTGGCGCTCTACGGGGACACTATTGTTTAGTAACTGGCTAAATTATTATGTCTATCAAGATACACCATATATTTTGGAGCAAATTAAAGAGATGAAAAAACGTGTTGCTTCAGAGGTGTAAGCATATGTAGAGGCATATGAACATAATTAGATTTAGTTGGATTATAGAAATTAGTAAATGGCATTTCGACTAAAATGCAAATGCATTGTTATACAGTGCACAAGAGAAAGAGTCTTAATATAGAGTTAATGAGAGAATTCAAAGAATAAGGAGAGAAATTATGAGTAAAAATTACAAATTTGAAACGCTACAATTACACGCAGGTCACAATTTAGATGAAACAGGAGCTCGTGCAGTACCTATTTATCAGACGACGAGTTTTGTATTTAAAGATGCTGAACAAGCGGCAGCACGATTTGCTTTGACTGAAGGGGGCGGTATTTATTCCCGTTTAGGAAATCCTACCAATGATATTTTGGAAGCTCGTGTGGCACAATTAGAAGGCGGTGCAGGTGCACTATCTGTAGGTTCTGGATCTGCAGCAATTACTTATTCCATTTTGAATGTAGCGCATGCAGGCGATAATATTGTTTCTGCAACTACTTTGTATGGCGGCACCTATTGCTTATTTTCGACAACTCTTAAGAACCTAGGCATCGAAGCACGCTTTGTTAATCCTGATAATTTAGATGATTTTGAAGCCGCTATTGACGATAAAACAAAAGCGATTTATATTGAATCTATCGGTAATCCTAATATTAATCTTATTGATATTCAAGCTGTCGCCGATATTGCCCATAAACATGGCATTATTCTCATCGTAGATAATACGTTTGGGGGAGGCGGTTATTTAATTCGTCCTATTGAACATGGTGCTGACGTCGTTGTTCATTCTGCTACAAAATACTTAGGTGGACATGGTACAACGATTGCAGGTATTATTGTTGAAAGCGGCAAGTTCGATTACGCAGCTAGTGGTAGATATCCAGATTTTACAGATGGTGATGATCATTACAATGGGCTTAAATATGTAGACCTTCCCATTCCGTTTACTGTAAAAGCACGCGCTCAATTACTCCGTGATACAGGTGCAACGCTGACACCGTTAGCAGCTTGGCAGATTCTTATCGGTATCGAAACCTTATCTTTGCGCGTAGAACGACACGTAGAAAATACCCGTAAAGTTATTGATTTCTTAAAGAATCATCCAAAAGTATCTTGGATTAACTATCCTGAACTTGCAGATAGTCCATATAAACCATTAGCAGATACATACTTTAATAAAGGCGTGGGAGCTATTTTCACATTTGGGATTAAAGGTGGTAAAGACGCAGGTATTAAATTTGTAGATGCGCTAGACATTTTTTCCAATTTAGCGAATGTGGCGGATGCAAAATCTCTTGTTATCCATCCAGCTAGTACTACCCATGCACAGCTTAATGAAGATGAGCAAAAATCTGCAGGCGTATCACCAGATATGATTCGTATTTCTGTAGGTATTGAAAATGCAGAAGATCTTATTGCGGATTTGGCTCAAGCATTGGAACAGGCGTAAAAATAGCATTATAAATAAGAAAAGGGGAATATATGTTACATAATAAAGAAATATTAGAACGTTCCGTAATAAATGAAGTGCAAGGCTTCCAAACGATAGATGGGGCAGGGGTGCATCTTGTACGTGTACTTGGAGCAGGCACAGTAGATGTATATGACCCTATTTTAATGCTCGACTCCTTCGATAGTACCAATCCAGATGATTATACAGCAGGATTTCCTATGCATCCACATCGTGGCATCGAAACGATTAGTTATGTTTATAAAGGGAAAATGATGCACCGTGATAGCCTTGGACATGAAGATACTATTTCTGATGGAGAAGTACAGTGGATGACGGCTGGTTCTGGTATTTTGCATGAAGAATTACTCCCTGCTTCCGAAAGAATGTTAGGGGTACAACTTTGGTTGAATCTTCCAAAGCAAGATAAGATGGTAGCCCCTGCATATCACAGTATTAAGACTCATGAAATAGAAGAAATCGCATTACCCAATGGGCTAGGTAAATTGCGGCTACTAGCTGGACAATATGAAGGTCATGAAGGGTTTAAGGGTCAATATTTGGATTTAGATTATTATGATATTCATTTAGAAAAAGAAGGCGATTTTCTAATAAAGACGGATAATGATCGTTCTATTTTAATCTTTACCTTGCGCGGTTCGGTAAACATTGGTAATAAAGTTGTTAACGAAAAGACGGCTGCTAAATTATCTAGTGGTAATATCGTGCGCCTCAATAATAATGGCGAATTCGCACAGGTGCTGTTTGTTAGCTCTACACGCCTTAATGAACCGATTTCTTGGGGTGGCCCTATAGTGATGAACAGTGAGGAAGAATTAAAGAAGCCTTTAGAGAGTTGCGTAATGGCACTTTCTTAAAAGAACATACACAGTATAAAGACTAAAAGAGATGCCTAACGTTTTACGGAAGTACAACTTATTACTTCACTATACGTTAGGCATCTTTTTCTGTGTTTAGCGCTATTTTATAGATATGGCTTTATTTAATTTCTTTCAATAATACTTTTAAGAATTCAAAGATATTATGGGCAGATTCAATATGTAAGCGTTCTTGTGGTGTGTGTGCATTTTCAATGGTAGGACCAAAACTAATCATCTGTGTATCAGGTAATTCTCCTTTGAGTAATCCACACTCAAGGCCTGCATGAATGGCATTGATGATGGCTTTTTTTCCGGTTATTTTTTCATAGATAGTCGTCGTTTGTATTTCTAATGGAGAACCTGGTTCATATTGCCATGCTGGATAGCTACCTGCCACTTCTGCACTAAGTCCAAGTGTATCAGCGAGAATGATAAGGCGATCTTTTGCATGTTCTAATGCATTGGCATTAGAGCTGCGGATAGAAACGAGGATTTCGATATTATCCTCTGTTTCTTCTACAATAGCGAGGTTTTCACTAGTTTCTACGAGGTTGTCAATAGTCTTACTTACGCCGAGGACGCCATGAGGTGCAGCGACTAAGAAGCTAATCAAGGCTTCGCTAGCATCTGCTTCTAATACTTCTGCAGGTGTATCACCTTCAGTAACCAAGATTGCTAAATCAGGATCTTGTGGTGTATATTCCGTTTTCATTAAAGCTGATAAATGAGCAAGTTCTTCTTTTATTGCGGCTACATCTTCTACACGCACTGCAAGTTCTGCCGTAGAAATTCGAGGAATGGCGTTGTGTTTTGTTCCGCCAGTAAAGGAAGCTATTTGGAAGTCGAATTTTTTCCCCAAGTTGTAGAGTGCACGCGCTAGAATCTGGTTTGCGTTGGCGCGCTGTTTATAGATTTCGATGCCGGAGTGACCGCCAAGGAGACCGTCTACTTTTACGGTTAAACCGACCGTGAAGAGTTCATCAGTAGTTTCTTCGATAAGTGGTAAGCGCATAGTCACACGGCAACCGCCGGTACAACTGACAACAAATTCGCCTTCAATTTCGGTATCGATATTGATGAGATATTTTCCGTCAAGGTCAGCCCCCTTAACCGCTGCTGCACCGTTCATACCGGTTTCTTCACTAGTCGTGATGAGGATTTCAAGTGGACCATGTGCAATAGATTTATCGTCAACTACAGCGAGCGCCATAGCTACAGCAATACCGTTATCAGCCCCAAGGGTGGTACCGTTGGCACGTAACCATTCGCCATCTACGATAAGCTCGATAGGATCCTTTGTAAAATCATGGTTGGATTCAGGTGTTTTTTCGCATACCATGTCCATATGTCCTTGTAAAATAACGATAGGTCGATCTTCATAACCCGCTGTGGCAGGGACTTTTATAATAACATTATGCTCAACGTCTTGTTTGACTTCTAAATTACGTTCTTTTGCAAAAGCGACTAACCAGTCACTTAATGCTTTTTCATTGCCAGAACCACGAGGAATCTGTTCAATTTCTTGAAAGAAATGCAATACATTTTTTGGTTCCATAGTAATTTCCATGTTGTCACCTCATAAATGAAAAATGTGATAGTTTATCTTCTTTTATGATATCATAGCCGCTCTTAATTGTGTAGGCTAGTTACACATGATATACTTTTTATATACATCAATTTTTGGTAATTTTTTTAGGTATGAGAGTTAAGTGATTTATAGTTGGTGATTTATCGCCATAGTAGTTGATAGGGGCAAAATAATGATTGTTATTATTGGGACGGGTGGTACTATTGCGGGAAGTAGTGCATCATCCACAGATTTAACGGGATATAAATCAGGTTCTTTAGAGATAGAAACATTAATAGCTGCTGTGCCAGCTTTGGTGGCCTATGGCCCTTTTAAAACAGAACAGTTTTCGAATATAGACAGTTCTGATATTATGCCGGAACAGTGGGTGGAGTTAGTAGCTTCTGTTAATCGTTGGTTGGCAAAAGATGAGGTAGAAGGTGTTGTTATTACCCATGGTACAGACAGTATGGAAGAAACGGCATATTTCCTGCATCTAACGATAAATAGTGAAAAGCCCGTGGTTATGACAGGTGCTATGCGTCCAGCTACGAGCCTTTGTGCAGAAGGTTCCTTAAATTTACTTAATGCCATACAAACGGCCAAAAATCCTAAATCTCGCGGAAAAGGTGTGCTAGTAGTTCTTAATAATTATATTGATAATGCCCGTGATGTACGCAAAACGAATACGACAAATGTGGATACCTTTGGTAATCAGGTTTTTGGTCATATGGGGATTGTACAAGATGGGGTGCCATATTTTTATAATGTAAGTACGCGAAAACATACGATAAATAGTGCATTCTGTGATGTAATAGCCGCGCCATTGAAACGTGTTGAGATTCTCCATTTATATGCCGGTATTTCTAAGGACTTAGTGGAGGCGATGTTAAACTTACCCTTAGACGGAGTCGTACTTGCGGGGCTTGGTCATGGCACTATACCTAGCCAGGTGCGAGAGGTATTAGTGGGGACGGATTTGCCAATTGTGCGTGCTTCTCGCACAAATAGCGGTATGGTAACGTCTATTCCAACTTATAAAGACGCTAATTATCTAGTAAGTGACACACTTACAGCAGAAAAAGCACGTATTTTATTGATGCTGGGATTAATGAAGACTAATGACCCTGTACAACTGCAATGCTATTTTGATGAATATTAAGGTGGTCTTTATATGTTATTTCATATTTTTGTGACTACGATTATTCCGATTCTGGTCATGGTTGGCTTTGGATTTGCGATGGATCGTAAATTTAGACTAGATATGCCAACGCTTAGTCATTTAAATTTTTATATTGTGTCGCCAGCATTCATGTTTATATATCTTTATGAGGCTAAATATAACGAGGAAAGTTTGCAAGTGCTTGTTTTTACTGTTTTATCCACCCTCGTTATTGGTATAGGTTGCATCGTTTTGGAGAAACTGTTTGGATTTTCTGAAGCTAAAGGCGGCATTTTACGAAATGCTATATTATTTAATAATTGTGGCAATATTGGGATTCCGTTAGTAAGCTTTATTTATACAAATACGCCGTATTTGGATGCTATGGGCGCTCCTACATTTTTACATATTGCCATTACAGTACAAATTGTTATTTTGGTGTTTCAGAATATTGTGACAAATTCTTTGGGGTTTTATTTTGCTGGCAAAGGCATACTTTCTACGGGAGATGCGATTCGCGTTGTTTTAAGGATGCCTATTATTTATACTGTCATTCTCGGCATATCTTTGAATTTAGCACAAATTGATATCCATAATTGGTTTATTTGGCCCGTAGTAAAAACATTTGGCGATGCCCTTATTGCAGTAGCGCTTTTTACATTGGGCGTACAGCTAGCAAGAACACCATTTAACTTTTTTCAACGCGATGTATTAGTAGGCTGTTTTGGGCGCCTTGTTATGGCACCTATTTTGACAGTCGTATGCTTACTTGCCTATGGATATATACATACCTTTAATAATACGATTAACCAAGTATTACTGATTTCGGCGGCCGTGCCAAGTGGTGTGACAACGGCTCTTATTGCCGCAGCGATGAAAAATCATCCAGAGTATGGCACACAATTGGTGGTAGCTACAACAGTTATTTCATCTATTACATTGCCATTTATTATTCTGTTAGCGCACGAATTGTATGGATAAAAGGAAAGGGAAAATGGATAGATTAAAAGTGATTCCTAAAAAAGCGATTGTACTTTTTAGTGGCGGTGTGGATAGTACAACCTGTTTAGCGCTAGCCATTGAACGTTTTGGGAAAGAAAATGTAATCCCACTGAGTATTATCTATGGGCAAAAGCATGAGAAAGAAGTGCAAGCCAGTGCAGATATTTTGGCGTATTATCAGATGGAGGGAAAATATCTGAATTTAACAGATATTTTCCGTTATAGTAATTCTTCTCTACTCGTGCAGTCGGATAAAGCAATTCCACAAGGGTCTTATGGAGAACAATTGCGTTCAGAAGGTGTTGGCATAGGATTAGTGGATACATATGTACCTTTCAGAAATGGACTTTTCTTGTCTGCGGCTGCTAGTCTAGCGTTATCTCTAGATGCATCAGTTATCTATTATGGAGCGCATCAAGATGATGTAGCTGGTGATGCTTACCCAGATTGTAGTCAAGCTTTTTATACGGCCATGGCGACAGCCATTTTTGAAGGTAGTGGCAAAGCGTTAATGCTAGAAGCTCCTTTTGTTAATACCAATAAGACCGGTGTTATAAAGGAAGGGTTACGTCTTGGTGTACCTTATGAATTAACTTGGTCTTGCTACGAAGGTAAAGAAAAACCATGTGGGCATTGCGGGACTTGCTTAGATCGTATGGCTGCCTTTAAGGCAAATGGAATAGAGGATCCTGCTTTCATAAAGTAAATTTTTGGTTCAACATAAAAAGACCTTGTGTACTCTTCTGTATAGATATATATTCTATACCTAGAGTTACTCAAGGTCTTTTATATTAGTTTTGCAGTTCATTTTTTAGGGCTAATTTTAATGCTTCTTGTACGGCTTTTGCAATACAATCGCCTAATTGTGAGAATGTACTGGTGTCCGTTAGCAGTGGGCCATTTGTATCAATCGTAAAAATGATGCCATCTGTGGCCGAGCCGGTAGCTAGTTTATCACTCATAAGACTTTTAACATTCATTTCATTTAAAATGGCAGTTTTTGCTTCTGTAATGGTGATAATTGCTTTTGCCATTGCGCCATCTGTAAGAGCCACATTAGTGAATACAATTATATTTATAGTACCAGGCGAGTGGAATTCGCCATCTTTTTCGATATAGTGATACCCATCACCCGCACGTTGAGCAGTTTTTTCGATCCCAGCAGTGATGATGGCTTCTACAATAATATCATCAGCTTTCACACAGGCATAGCCGGATTTATCTGGAGAGGCGCTTGTGAGCAAGGCGGTACAAAAGTTGATAGGCAAGTCGATTTGTGTGAATTCTTGTGCCAGATAATTGGATACAGAGCCACCGGGTAGTTCGTTTTCAGTTTCTACAACAAAGCCGAGTCTTTGGTTGCGAACTGCCAATATATGATGAAATCCTCCGTTTAATTGTCCTGTACTTAAGGCATAGTGAATCTCATCGAATTGAATAGTTGCAGAGTTATGATTAATGGTCACATATCCATTAACTTCTAATCTGTTAGGTACATTATGTGTCATATAGAACTTGTATGATAAAGGTTAAACGCTATTATCATACACTCCTTTCTTTGCATATCTAAGTAATGCACTAATCGTATCACACCACTATGCCCTATGCAAGTTGACTATCAAATAAGGCGAATGTTAAACTAAAGAATAAACAGTTTTAAGAAAAGGCGGTGGGGATAGATGCTATTAGTTGCTACATCAGTGACTGCCATAGTAAGCGATAATGTAAAAGATGAAGTTGTGCAAAGTGTTGATTTATTTACCAAAATAAATCACTTTTTTATAGAGCGTATGCCCGATTTTATTGCAGGTATAATTATCATCATTATAGGTTATTACATATCTAAGACGATTCGTTCAGTCATTGAACGCATGATGGGGCGTGCCGGATACGATCATACGGGGATCAGCTTTTTAGGCCAAATTATCTATTACTTATCTTTAATTGTGTTTATAATTATTGGACTGACAAAGGTTGGCATTCCAACAAATTCCTTGGTAGCTAGTTTTGGTGCTTTTGCGATTGCCATCGGACTTGCATTGCAAAATAATATGTCTAATTTTGCGTCAGGTATTTTAATACTCATGTTTAAACCTTTTAAAGCGGGGGATTGGGTGAGCGTTAATGGTATAGAAGGGAGCATTCGTAGCATTCAAATGTTAAATACAGCGATTGTTACCAAAGAAAATCGCATCGTATTTGTGCCGAACTCCATTATTACTTCGCAAGCGGTGACAAATAGTAATTATTTAGAACATCGCTATATAGCTCTTAATCTAGGAATTTCTTATGAAAATGATCATCATAGGGCTATTGAAGTTTTGAAGGAAATTTTCCAAGCGGATGAACGTATTCTTAATGCACCTCACGCAGAGATTGGAATTAAATCATTTGGGGAGTCTTCTGTAAATATTGCAGCGTATTTGCTTGTTGAGAATGTGAATTATCTAGCGGTTTATTATAGTCTTATGTCGGAGATTAAAGACCGTTTTGATGCAGAAGGTATTTCCATTCCATATCCACAACGTGTTGTACACATATCTAAAGCGAAAACGATGAAATCGGACATGGATATAGAACCAGTTGAAGAGGATGACGAAGAGTCTCCTAGTTACGAAAATATACAGTAATTAAACAAGTGAGATTTACAATGAAATTTTTACATACTTTTATTTGGGGCATATTAGTAGTGGGCAGTATTTTCTTTGCGCCACCTACTGCGCTTGCCCGCGAACTTTCTGCTCCAACTACAATCGGTGAAGCGGTTGTTTTGATGGATGCAGATACAGGAAAGGTTTTATTTGAAAAAAATCCAAACAAATGGATGCATCCTGCTAGTACAACAAAAATGGTGACATTACTTACATTGCTTGAAAAATATGGTACTCGTTTAGATGAGCTTGCTAATATTAGTACGTATGCCACTAGCATGGAAGAATCCAATTTAGGATTAAAATTAAATGATCAAATTATATTACAAGCGGTGGCAGAGGGGATGATGGTATCTAGTGGTAATGATGCGGCCGTTGTAGTAGCGGAAACGATGAGTGGTTCTGTACCAGCTTTTGCAAAAGAAATGAATGCTATTGCAAAGAAAGCAGGCGCGCGAAATAGTAATTTTCTAAATCCTCACGGATTAACACAAGTGGGTCATCGCTCTACCGCTATGGATTTAGCTAAGATTGCCTCTTATGGTATGCGCATTCCTATGTTTAGAGACATGGTAAATCATGATTATTACACCGTTCATTATCAAAATCGATTAGACGAAACCGTGCGTACTACGAACCTTTTTATTCGTAATAAATATCCTGGTGCGAATGGACTAAAAACAGGTTATACAGAAGCAGCAGGAGAGTGTTTAGTTGCTTCAGCTACGCGTAATGGACATACGTTGGTGGTGGTATTTTTAAATGACGATAATCGGTGGGAAGAAGCAAAGGCTTTTCTCGATTACGGTTTTTCTGTGGTAGATAAGTAAGGGGAGATCGCATGGAAAAGGAAAGTTTTTTCTTTGCTTTTTTAAGACGTATGCGCTTTATTCGCCGCTGGGGATTGATGCGCAACACTGAAAATGAAAACATACAGGAACACAGTTTAGATGTGGCATTTATCGCCCACAATTTGGCCTATTTGCATAATTTAAACTGTCCAGAACATCCCGTTGATGCCAATAAAACAGCAGTCATGGCTATGTATCACGAAGTGAGCGAAATTTTCACTGGCGATATGCCAACCCCTATTAAGTATTTCGATCCTATGCTTAGAAAGCTATATGGCGAAGTCGAAACCTTGGCACAAGAAAAGATGTTAGGAACTTTACCTCAAGAGCTACAAGAATCCTACAAACCTTTTCTTACAGAAGCGGAAACATCAGCTGAATGGGTATATGTAAAAGCAGCGGACACGATTGCTGCCTATTTTAAATGTGTAGATGAAGTAAATGCAGGAAATAGTGAATTTAAAGAAGCGAAAGCCTCTATTTTTGCTAAGTTAGAAAAATCTAATCTGCCAGAAGTGAAAACATTCTTGTCTTTGTACGAGAAGAGTTTGGGATATTCTTTAGATAAATTAGATTATGGTGTTAAGTAAAAAGCGAATCTTTAATAGATAAATTTAAAGTATCGTATTAAGTTACAATAAAAAGCGGTTATACCAACGTGTGTAATAGTTATCAGTCAGAATGTTGAACATATAACATCACACGGGGATAACCGCTTTTTGTCGTAGTTTTATTTTTAGTTAGCCATCATATGTATTATAGGCGTGTGCTTTATAAGCTGTTAATTTTCATCTCCTCAATGACTTGTTCTAAAGCCCTCGTCATATCAGGGGGGATACGAAGTTTTGGCATATGCGATAAGTAAATAGTACGGGCTAAATTGACATCGCTAATGTCTAATTCGCGCGTTGGATATCCAGGAACGGTATCAGAAGCTGGCAATATAGCAATGCCATGACCTTGTGATACATAACGCATCACCACATCGCAACTGTTAGCCTCAAAGGCGATGCGGGCTGGAATGTTTAGTTTGGAAAGGGCTTCATCAATTTGTGCACGCACACCACTTTGCGTATTTACTAGAATGAGTGGCTCAGTAGCGGCTTCTGTGAGGCTTACAGATTTGCGAATCGCAAAGGGATGATGCAGCGGTACATAGAGACGAAGTGGCTGCTGATAAATAGCATGTGAAATGGCAAATTCTGGCTGATGAACGGATAAAATAATATCAATAGTACCATCCATAAAGGCCTTTTCAATATCGGCACTAATGCCTTGCGTAAAGTTCAAGTGTACAGATGTATTCGTATTAAATTGTCGAAATAGACGAATAAATTCAGGTAATAAGTTTGTACTTATGCTACTAAGATAGCCAATCGTTAAGGTTGTAGAGTAGGGTATTTCATCCTCAGATAGGGCTTTTACCCCTGCATCAATGGAACTTATGCCTTGTTGAATATGATGGTAAAAAAGTTTACCTTGATTGTTCAAAATAACGTTGCGAGATACGCGGTCAAATAATTTTACATCTAACTCTTTCTCTAGTTCTGAAATGGCATAGCTCAAAGTGGGTTGGCTAATACCGAGTTTTTTTGCTGTTTTTGTATAATGTTGTGTTCGTGCGAGTTCACAAAAATAATAAAGTTGTTGTAAAGTCATAGGCGCTCCTTTATAATATTCAGATTTCGCAGTAACAATTTTTTCCCACGCCAAGAAAAGGCTTTGTGCCCAAATAAAGATTTGAATTCACGGTTTGTTAGGGTCTCGATTTCTTCGGCAGAGATAAAGGGGGTAATATGTGTAAATTCAGGGATAGTCGTTATTGGAATGGCAGCGTTGTAAGGACAAACATCTTGGCACACATCACAACCAAAAATAAGGGGCGTTTTTTGTATAATGTTAATTTCTTCTTTTGTTAGTTCGCCCTTCTTCTGCGTTAAATAGCTTTTACAGGTTTCAAATTGAAATCTGTTTGTATTTAAGGATTGTCCTGGACAGACTTTGATACAACGATTGCATTCACCGCAGTCTATTTTTAAGGGTGAATCTGGAGGGAGTGCAATGTTGACGAGCAAGCTCCCAATATTGGTAAAACTACCAAAGGTAGGGTTAATAAGACAGCGGTTTTTGCCATAAAATCCAAGTCCCGCTAGATAGGCTCCATAGCGATCTGCTAGAGGAGAGGTATCACAGTGTATTTCATACTGTACTCCTATTGGTTTTTCTGTAGATAAAGCCCGAGTATAGTTAATATTATCGGCATGGAGAGCACTTACCTGCTCCACTAAAAATTGGCCTAATTTTTCTAAGTATTGAGGCACGATGAGATGATAATCATCACCCCATGTGTATTTGGCGAGATTTGTTTGCTCTGCTTTTTGATAATAAGGGAAAAGGCAAACAATTAAAGCTTTTGGATGCTCTATTTGGCTTGCGGCTGTTAACCGTTCTTCGAGGGTGCCTCTGGTAAAAGGGCAAGGCGTGTCTTCAGATAAAATTTGATTAGCTTCACTAGGCAGTGGCCAGGGAGCAATACCAATGGCATCAATCCCCAAACTGTGAGCATATTTAAATAATTCTTCTTTCAATAGGGTGGTGTTCATGAGCTTATCGTTTAAATGTATCTTGTTTAGATAGGAAATACTATAAAAATATGTAATATATAGAAATAATCTATCATATTATAGAATTGTCTCTATTATATCATCTTATTGTGAAAAACCTAGACGCAATTTATATGAAAAGATATACAATTTTCATAGTTTGAATTTAAATTTGAACTACAAGAAAAAACATGATATGATACGCATATAGTTAGAATTTGAGTTCGAATTAAGAGATATTAATAAAGTTTAAAATAATAAACTTGTGAGGTGAATTATGGAGAAGAAAAAGTTAATTCAGATTATAGGTGCTGTGGTGGCAGCCATAGCTATTGGTGCGGGAGCTTATAGTTATTATGAACATAAAACAGCAGAGCTCAATAGTGCAGAGCTAACTTTGTCAGGTAATGTGGATGTAAGAGAAGTTTCGGTAGCCTTCAGGGCTAGTGATCGCATTGCGAAAATTTTGGTAGAAGAAGGAGATAAGGTACAAGAAGGGCAAGTATTAGCTATATTAGATAATCGTGAATTGGCATTACAGCTTAATAAAGCTAAATCACAAATTGGAGTGCAACAAGCCACAGTAGATGCATTACACAATGGTACGCGCAGTGAAGATTTAATAGTAGCAGAAGAAACAGTAAATGAAGCTAGAGCTTCTTCAACCTTAGCGCAACAATCTTTTGCTCGTATTGAAGCACTGTATAAGGAAGGTGCAATTAGTTCGCAAGAATACGATAAAGCTAGGGCTAATTATGATGCCACAAAAGCCAAGACGGTAACTGCTGAACAGACCTTACAAAAAGCGATTGCAGGTCCTCGTGCAGAAGAAATTGCTGGGGCAGAGGCTAACTTGCAAACTCTAAAAGATGAACTGGCTAGACAAGAATATATATTGTCTGAATATGAACTAAAAGCACCAGCTAATGGAGTCATTCGGTCACGTTTATTAGAACCTGGCGATATGGCATCACCAGCAAAGCCTGTTTTTAAGCTTTCTATATTAGATAAGAAGTGGATACGTGCTTATGTGAGTGAAACGGAACTAGTTCGTATTTTTGAAGGGCAAGAAGCTCAAATTTATATGGATGGGCATGATACCCCAATTTCAGGTCAAGTAGGATATATTTCTAGTACGGCAGAATTCACACCAAAAACGGTGCAGACTAATGAACTTCGCACAGCTCTTGTATACGAAGTCCGTATTTATGTAGATGATCCAGATAATCTATTGCGCATGGGCATGCCAGTAACTGTAAAAATCAAGAGGTAAGCTTGTATGAATAGAAAAGAACGGATTGTGGTGGCTTCCAATTTATCGAAAGTATTTTCCACAAAAGTACAAGGTGAGATTAAGGCTCTTGATGCGGTCAACATAGAACTCGTAAAAGGACAATTAACAGCACTTATTGGACCTGATGGTGCAGGAAAAACGACATTTATGCGTCTTATTTCTGGTCTCATGCGGAAAACAGTTGGAGACCTCACGGTGCTAGGTCTTGACGTGGAAACAAATCCGCAAGCAGTACAAAATCAGTTAAGTTATATGCCGCAACGATTTGGACTTTATGAGGATTTATCCGTGGCAGAAAATATGACACTATATGCAGATTTGCATGGGGTTCCTGCTGAGGTGAGAGCACAGCGATTTCCTCATCTTCTAGATATCATGGGGCTTAGTGCCTTTACAGAACGCTTGTCCGGTAAGTTATCAGGAGGGATGAAACAAAAATTAGGGTTGGCATGTACATTAGTACGTTCGCCGGAGTTGTTACTATTAGATGAACCGACGGTAGGTGTGGATCCTTTATCGCGTCGTGAATTATGGTCTATTTTAAAGCAGTTGGTGAATGAAGAAAAATTATCTGTTCTCGTAAGCACAGCCTATATGGATGAGGCTGCTCTATGTGACTTTGTATATATTTTGAATAAAGGCAAAGTGTTGGCTCATGATACGCCTAATAATTTAAAGGCCTATGCTGATGGGCATTGCTTTGAAGTAGAACCGCCTAAAGATGTGTTAACACGTGTATTACAATGTAACTTATTGGAAGATAAAGGTATTATAGATGCGGTGCCCTCTCATGGTGTTGTTCGTTTTATAGTCGATGAAAAGACAAAAGCCCTGGTTCAGATACCTTGGTTGCAAGAATTGGGTGCTCATATATATCCAGTTGAAAGCACTCTAGAAGATAGCTTTATGATGTTACTCCGTAAGGATGAAAGACAAATAGAAGAGGGCTATTTGTCTGATACGATAGGTGAAAAAGCTAAGAAATTTACATCTAATCCCATTTCAAAATTGCCCCTTATAGCGAAACCTTCTAGTGATGAAGTCGATATTGTGGTACATAACTTGGTAAAAAAATTTGGAGATTTTACAGCCGTAGCCAATACAAGTTTTGAAGTTCATCGCGGGGAAGTATTTGGGTTGTTAGGTCCTAATGGTGCTGGCAAAACAACGACTTTTAGAATGTTATGTGGCTTGTTACCATCTACTTCTGGCGACCTTAGCGTAGCTAACGTGGATTTGCGCGTAGCTCGTAATGAAGCTCGCAATAATATTGGTTATGTGGCGCAGAAATTTTCTTTATATGGAAATTTTACAGTGTATGAAAATTTGCGCTTTTTCGGTGGTGTGTATGGCTTAGCAGGGACAGAATTAAAAACGCGTATACAGACGATGCTAGAAGAATTTGACTTGCTTTCTAAGGTAAACGAGGTAGCCGACAATTTATCTACAGGCTATAAACAACGCTTATCTATGGCGGTAGGACTCATTCATTCGCCTAAGATTTTATTTCTCGATGAACCTACAAGTGGGATTGATCCTATTGCACGTCGGTCTTTTTGGCAACGAATTACGCGCTTGTCTGCAGAAGGCACAACTATTATCATTACTACCCATTTTATGGAAGAAGCCGAATATTGTGATCGCTTTATAATTCAAGATATGGGGAAATTATTAATTTTAGGTGCGCCTAATGATGTCCGTCAAAAGATGCAATTGCCACATGCTAATATGAATGATATTTTTATAAAAATTGTAGAAGAAAATCGCAAGGAGTGTGAGGCATGATGAATACATCTAAGGATAGTCTTGCAGGATTTTTAATGCGCTTACGTGCCCTTTTGCGGAAAGAATTCTCACAATTAATACGTGATAACAGCAGTCTGCTTATGGGGATTGTATTGCCACTTATTCTTATCTTTATCATGGGGTATGGTATGTCTTTGGATGTCAAGCATGTACCTATAGCAGTCGTGTTAGAAGATGTATCACCAACCGCTGTACAAGTCACTAAATTTACACAAGGGTCAACATATTTTTCGCCTCGCTATGTATATGATATGCGAGATGCAGAACAGTTAATGAAAACACATGATGTTAGCGCTATTTTACGCGTGCCTAGTAATTTTTCCTCTAAGTTAGCTAATAAAGAAGCACAGATACAACTTATAACTAATGGTTCTGATGCGATGACGGCTAAATCGGTCCAAATGTATGTGGAATCTTCTGTATTATCTTGGGCTGTATTGCAGGGGGTACAAACAAATGGATTTGGCCAAGTGCAGGTAGTTAGTAGACTTTGGTTTAATGATGCCAATACGAGCACGTGGTTCTTTGTGCCGGGAATATTGATGCTCGTATTAACCATTGTAGGCGTATTCTTGACTTCGGTAGTTATGGCTCGTGAATGGGAGCGCGGTACCTTTGAATCGCTCTTTGTTACACCTGTTCATATTGGCGAAATTATTTTATCGAAAATGATACCTTATTTTACAGTAGCCTTTATAGGGTTGTTGCTGTGCTTGTTGGCAGGGCGGTTACTTTATGATTTACCTATACGGGGTTCTTTTACCATTTTGATACTGGTATCTTGGCTCTATCTAAATGTAGCATTGGGGCTAGGACTTTTGATTTCAGCAATTACTAAAAATCAATTTTTGTCTTGTCAAGTTTCTATCTTTGTTAGTTTTTTGCCATCAGTTATGTTATCAGGGTTTATTTTTGATTTAAATTCTGTGCCAATGGTGGTTAACATTGTGGGGCATCTTTTTCCAACAACTTACTATTTGCAAGTACTTAAATCCTTGTTATTAGTAGGTGACTATTGGCCCCTTATTTTAAAGAATAGTCTTATTCTAGTTGGCTATATTGTTTTATTTTTCAGCATTACTTTATTGTTGACGCGAAAGAAGGTGGAATAATGAGGCGTTTACGTTTTATGATTCAAAAAGAAATGCTTAGCCTGTTAAAAGATCCACGTTTGCGTTTTATTATTGTGATGGGAGCATTAATACAGGGTTTTCTTTTTGGATATGCCGCTAATTATAATCTTGAACGAGTGCCTTATGCAATACTTGATTTATCACATAGTCAGTCGTCTACGGAACTTTTAAAGCACATTAATCATACTAGTATATTTACCCCAAAAGCAGTTATGCATAATGTAAATGAATTAAATGATCTCATTAATTCTGAAACCGTAATACTAGGTATTGTGATTCCAGAAGACTTTGAAAATAAATTAACTGCTGGTGGTGTGGCTTCAGTGCAGGTTATTATAGATGGACGTAATGCATCTACAGCTGGTATGGCAGCAGGATATGTAAATCAAATCATAAACTCTTGGCATTTAGAAAAAAGTAAGTTACAATTGCCAGTTACTGTGGAATCTCGTACTTGGTATAATCCTAATCAAATTTCGCGGTGGAATTTTATTCCTTCCCTTATAGGCATGATTCCTTTTGTGCAGATTATGATACTTTCCGGCATGTCTATTGCAAAGGAACGTGAACAAGGGACGTTTGATCAACTCTTAGTTACGCCGTTGTCACAAATAGAAATTCTCATAGGAAAGGCTATTCCGCCGATGATTGTAGGTCTTATCCAAAGTGCTATTTTATTTTGCATTTGCTGGTTGTGGTTTGATATTCCTTTTGCAGGTTCTTTCGGAACTATATTATTGGTCTTAATTGTGTTTGCATTGAGTGCGACTGGAATAGGGCTCATTATTTCGTCTATTGCCAATAATATGCAACAAGTACTAGTGTATATTTTAGTTACTTTATTACCCTTAGTTTTATTATCTGGAATCGCAACACCTATCAATAATATGCCGGAAATTTTACAAATAGTGACCACGGCTAGTCCGTTACGCTATGCGGTTGATTCTATACGCCGCATCTATTTAGAAGGTGCAACATTTACGGAAATCTCTGGGAATATGATTCCTATGTTAATTGTGGCTAGCATTACACTGCCAATAGCGGCTTGGTTATTTAGAAATAAAGCACAATAATAGTTATGTACAAAAATAAGTGGAGGAGAACAATGACACTATCGAATCAACGACCTATCAGGGAGGATGGGCGTGTCACACGAAAATACATTCTCGAATGTGCCGGTAAACGCATTGCTGAAAAAGGGTTTGAAAAGACAACAGCCAAGGAAATTTGTGAAGCTGCTGGAGAAAGCCAATCAGCCATTAATTACCATTTTGGCAGTCGCAATGGGATGTATAAAGAATTGTTAGAGCTTTGTTACAATCATTTACTTAACTTGGACTATATGATGGATATTGAACGGTTAGAGGGTAATGTATTAGAGCGGATACGTAAGTTTCAAGATATGATTATTCACAATATGTTAGAAGAAGATTCTTGGGAAATACGTGTGTGGGTGAGAGAGATTTTAACGCCATCTCCATTTTTAAAAGAATTGCTAGAAGATGTAGGCACACCAAAGCGTGCATTCTTGCTTCGAATGTTTAGCGAATATACAGGGCGTTCTATTCGTGATCCTATTTTATATGCGGTTATTTTAGGTTTTTTAAGTCCATTTGCGGTATTGAGTTTAGTGATTAATCGTGATGTAGACTACACAGAACTTATTCCAAAAGGTATTGGCCGTCCAGATAAAGGTTTGATGGTTGAGCAAATGAGGAAGTTTAGTCTGGCTGGATTGAATGCATTTAAAATTTAAACCTGATAATTGTAATAGGTGAATCTAAGTTAATTAGATTCACCTATTTGTTTATATAAATTTCTTATTAATTGACACTTGAATATAAAAATAAATATAATTTATGTTGTATTATTTATAAAATTTCAATAAAATGCTTGTTTATTAGGTGATTATATATAAGTCATGTTAATATAATGACAGAGAAGCTTTCATAAGAAAGCATGATAAATAATGCGGTTTATATAAATGGAGTAATTAGAGATATGCTATCTTTTAGAAAATTGTTACAGCCAAAGACTATCGATGAGGCGGTAGCTTTTATGGATACGTATAAAAACGCACCATTATTGGCTGGTGGATGTTGGTTGCGATTAGGGCAAGGAACGATTCCAACTCTCATTGATTTGAGTTTACTTAATTTACGGTATGTCCGTGAAGAAGGGATTGAATTTGTTATTGGTGCTATGGCGACAGAACGTGATGTAGAGACATTTCCTGCATTTAAGACCTTTCATAATGGTATTTTAGTGAAATCTGTAGCCTCTATTTTGGGAGTTCAATTCCGTAATATGGCGACTATGGGTGCATCTGTAGCCAGTCGATATGGTTTTTCAGATATGATTCCTACACTACTGGCTTTAAAAGCCGATGTAGTATTAGCTCGCATGGGACGCATGTCATTGCAAGAATATATGGATTATAGGGGAAGAGATTTATTAGTGGAAATCCGTATTCCTAAAATCAATTGTGCTGTTGCGATGGAAACCATGCGTAAATCAGCTTCTGACTTTCCTTATTTAACGGGTGCTATTCGCCGGGATGAGGACGGTTTTGCTATTTATATTGGTTGTCGTCCAGCAAAGGCTACGTACGCAGAGTTAGCTAGTGCAATTTTAAATGAAAAAGATGTAGCTGGTATTGATGAGGTAGCTGAAATTGTGGGAAAAGAGTTAAAATACTCTTCTAACTCACATGCATCTAAAGAATATAGAAAGGCTATGGTTGTGGGAATGACGCGTCGTTTAATTGAAGAGGTAGTGGTAGCGTGGAATTAACATTACAAATTAATGGAGTAAAGAAAAAAGTCAACGTTGAACCAGATGAAATGCTTTTAGAGACATTGCGCAATTTAGGTTTTTTTAGTGTGCGTTGTGGTTGTGATACTACTAATTGTGGCTTGTGTACTATCTGGGTAGATGGTGAAACCGTATTGTCTTGTGCATATCCTACATTTAGAGCTGTAAATCATGAGATTACTACGCTTGAAGGTGTGGTAGAAGAAGCTTCTTTGCTAGCGCGTTGTTTAGCTTCTGAAGGCGCTGACCAATGTGGATATTGCACGACGGGGATGATGATGAGCGCAATTGCTTTAAAACGTGAGAACAAGCAAGCTAGTGATGATGAGATTCGCGCGTTTCTAGTTGGGAATCTTTGCCGTTGTAGTGGATATGAAGCACATCTGCGTGGCATCCGTAAATTTATGGAGGAAGCATAATGAGATATGTAGGTAAATCCTTTGATAAAATTGATGCACAAGGTATTTTAAGCGGCAAACCTTCTTATACAGAAGATTTCATTCCTTCCAACGCATTGTATATAAAAGTAATTCGCAGTCCTCATCCTTTTGCACGCGTGCTTGATGTAGATGGTACGAAAGCGATGAAAGTGCCGGGGGTAGAGGCCGTATTTTCTTATAAGGATACGCCTAAAAAGCGGTTTACAATGGCAGGACAGTCATATCCAGAACCCTCTGCTTATGATAAATATATTTTAGAAGATATTGTTCGCTATGTAGGGGATGAGGTAGCATTAGTAGTAGCGACGGATCGTCGTACGGCAGAACGAGCGGCCTTATTAGTGGATATCAAGTACGAAGTGTTACCACCTGTTCTTGACATGCATCAAGCTATCGATCATCCAAGTGTGGTGCATCCAGAAGATGATTTACATTTTAATTTTCCTGTAGGGGGAGATGTGAAACGTAATATTGCCTGCTCTTATATGAATGTAAAAGGTGATATTGAAGGAGAATTAGCAAAGTGTGACTATGTTGTAGAAGGTCATTATTTTGATCAAGCGACACAACAGACTGCAATGGAAACTTTCCGTTCTTATTGTTATATCGATACAATGGGCCGATTAGTATGTACTAGCTCGACACAAATTGTATTCCATTTGCGTCGCCATATTGCAGAAGCGTTAGGTATTTCTCCAACAAAAGTTCGCGTTAAAAAACCTCGTATTGGTGGCGGATTTGGTTCTAAGCAAACAGCTTGTTGCGAAATGATGAATGCTTTTGTAACTTGGAAATTAAAAAAACCGTCCTATATAATTTATGATCGGTATTCTGCAGCGGGATGTTCTACAACACGTCATGCACGTAGTTGGGATATACGTATTGGGGCGACCAAAGATGGCATTATCAAAGTCGTAGATATGACAGGAATTACAGATGCGGGTGCCTATGGTACACATGCTTTTACCACGACTACAGCAGGGGAACATAAATCGGTAGTATTGTATAATAAAGCGATAGCTACTCGTTATGGTTCTACTATGGTGTATACAAATCATGAACCTGGAGGCGCTTATCGTGGCTACGGTGCGACAGAAGCGTTATGGCCACTCGAATGTGCCGTCACAAAGCTAGCAAAAAAAATGGGCATGGATGAAATGGAATTGCGCAAGAAAAATCTCATCAGTGCGGGTGAACGACATATTATTTATGATGAAGATGAAATTATGGAATCTGGATTATTCCAAGAAGCACTTCAAAAAGTAAAAGATATGTCTGGCTGGGACAAACGCCCACATGGCTGGCGTATTGATAATCGATATCGAGGGGGTCTCGGTGTAAGTTGTGCATTACAAGGCTCTGGTATTGCTAAAATTGATACGGCATCTGTAGAAATTCGATTACAAGAAAATGGAACCTTTACCTTATATACGGGCTCTAGTGATATGGGGACCGGTGCCAATACAATACTTTGCCAGATGGCAAGTGAAGTATTAGGGTGTCCTCTTGAAAATATGGGGATTATTGAATCGGATACCGATATGGTTCCCTTTGATCCTGGTTCTTATGCATCTAGTACGACCTATGTGACAGGGACAGCTGCAAAGATGGCGGCAGAAGAACTTTACGAGAAAATTATTAATCGTTTTGCCAAAGAATTTAATGTGACTGCTGATGAAGTAGAATTTGATGGTGAAAATGGTTTAACTAAAGATGGAAAGCATGTACTTCCTTTAAAAACCTTAGCTACACGACTAATGGCACGCCCCGACACCGAACAGATGATTGGATTTGCAAGTTGGGGGAGCGAATCGTCACCACCTCCATTTATGATTAGTGTGGCAGAAGTTAAAGTTGATACGTATACGGGTAAAGTGATACCAATGAATTTTTATTCGGTTGTAGATTGTGGAACAGTGGTAAATCCTAAGCTTGCACGCGTTCAAGCGGAAGGCGGAATTGTGCAAGGAATTGGTATGGCATTGTATGAAGAAGTGAGATATACTAAGAGAGGGAGCCAAGAAACGAATAATCTGATGACCTATAAAATTCCAACTCGACTCGACATAGGCAATTTGCATGTCGAATTTGTTGAATCCTATGAACCGTCAGGGGCATATGGAGTAAAATCCATTGGTGAAGTTGTAATTAATACGTCTTGTCCGGCTATTCAAGGGGCGATTCTAAATGCCACAGGTGCGGACGTCACTGATTTACCTATGATTCCTGAACGTGTGTATAATGCAATGAATACGAAGTAGTGTAATAGGTGCAAGATATTCTTTTCGAATATGTTGCACCTATTTTTTGTCTATTTATTTGCCTAATGTTTTGATTTTCCCTTAGGAGGTCTATGACTATGACACAGGAAAAACTATGGAAGCAAATGATTCAACCAGGGATTACAGCTATCGTTGGTGCAGGGGGGAAAACGACAGTATTAACGAAATTAGCAGAATATAGTTGTGCATGGCGGCAGCCTGTAGTTGTAAGTACGACGACAAAACTGCTCCTTTCACAAGTTGAACGTTGGAATCCGTATTTTGGTACAGAGTTTGCAGAAGCGGAAGCCCATTGTTCAAAAGCTGTCATTAACGACACTTGCGGTGCTTGGTTTAGAGGGGTTAATGAAGAACAAAAAGTAACGTCTGTTGAGCCTGCTTGGTTAGATCATTTGCATATGGTGCATCCAAACTGGACTATCCTCGTGGAGGCAGACGGTGCAAGAGCAAAATGGTTGAAAGCACCGAAATCGACAGAACCCGTTATTCCTAAGCATACGGCACAGACTATTGGTGTTGTGAATTTCCATATTCTTGGTGAAGTGTTAGATACGACTTTAGTTCATAATATTGATCTTGTATCGGATATTATGAATTGTTCCATTGGTGAAAAGGTTACGCCTAAAATGTTGATGAAACTTGTTCGGCATCAGAATGGGATTTTCCAGTATAGTCAAGGAAAACGCATATTATTCTGTACTGGCTATGATCAAGTTGATCATCAGTTAGTTAATGCCTTTCTTGATGAAATGGCTGCTACGATGGAGCATACAAAATTACCATTGGCTTTTATTGTATTGGCGGATGGCTATAAAGATACGTGTACGATTAATAAGATTATTAATTGGAGAACACAAGAAAAATAATAGAGTTGTAGATATGAAAATTTGATATAGCTACTTTTTTAAATAAGCTAGACATATGAGTTGATTAGTTGGATAATAAAACAAGATAATGCTAATAAATGGGATTTGAGGATGCATTGCTGAGAGGTGTCATGAAATGGCAAAATGTGCGAATAACATTACTGTAGGCGTGGTATTATTGGCCGCCGGTCTGTCTACACGGATGGGCAAAAACAAGTGTTTATTACCTTGGAAGGAACAAACTGTTCTGGAGACGGTAGCAGAAGCTTTTGTAGATTGTATTCCTAAGGTAGCGGTTGTGGGCCATGATTATAATCTCATGGAACCTTTGTTAGCAAATCATAACTTTGAAGTACAACATAATTTGTATCCCGAAGATGGGCAAGCCGTATCTTTGCGTATTGGTATAGAGGCTTGTTTAGAAGAAGCGGTTTTGCTTGAAGTGGCCGAGGATATAACTGAGAATCGCTATAAGCGTAAGGTCGTAATAGATGAGGATACAAAATATGAGAGTCTTGATGGTGTTATTTGTGCGGTAGCAGATCAACCCTTGCTTACAAAAGATGTGGTGCAATGTTTGTTGGATTGTTTTTCACTTATATCGGTAGAGGATAGACACAAAGCTATTATTTTACCTATTTATGGGAAGGCAAAAACGCCAGGGAATCCTGTATTATTTGGGGCACATTGGATAAAAGCACTATTAGATCTTGAAGGTGATGTAGGCGGAAAGGCTATCATAAAAGGAGAAGGCGCTCAACATGTTATTCAAGTGCCGATTAGTGATGAAAATATCGGTAAAGATATAGATACGCCTGAAAGTTATAAAAAATTATTTGAGTTATGGGGGTGACTATGAAACCAGTCATATTAGTACGAGGTGGCGGTGATATTGCTTCTGGCATTATATATCGTTTACGTCGTGCAAATTATCCTGTTATTGTTACAGAAATCGCAATTCCCACTATGATTCGTCGAGAAGTCTGTTATGGTAATGCTGTACATAAAGGTGAAATGATTTTGGAACGCTTTTTAAGTAAACACGTACCGTTAGAAGAAGGAATAGAACTTCTTGGATCTGAGATTATTCCTGTAGTAACAGAAGCCTATGAAACAGTTTTAAATAAAGTACAGCCCGCTGTTATTGTAGATGCTATTTTAGCTAAAAAAAATTATGGTACTCATAAAGATGATGCAGAACTCGTTATTGGAGTGGGACCTGGTTTTTCTGCAGGTGAAGATGTAGATGTTGTTATAGAAACTATGCGTGGTCATACCTTGGGACGTTGTATCTATGATGGGGCCGCTATTCCCAATACGGGGGTTCCCGGTAATGTTGGTGGATATACACACGAACGAGTAATGCATTCCCCTGTAGAAGGGTTGTTTACTGCAAAACGCCACATTGGTGAATTTGTACAAGCTGGTGAAGTTGTGGGGTATGTAGATAAGACTCCAATTAAATCTAAAATTCAAGGTTATTTAAGAGGTATTTTAGCATCCGGGTTATTAGTAACCAAAGGGTTTAAATTAGCTGACGTGGATGCACGTTGTGAAGAAAGTAATTGCTTCTCTATTTCAGATAAAGCACTATCTATTGCGGGAGGCGTTATGGAAGCCATCTCCGTTTGGGAAGCTGATTTAGGAGGTAAGTAGATGTCTGTATATGATGTGATGCGTGAGAAACTTAATACAAATGAAAAAGCATATTTGGTAACAGCTTTAAGCGGTAATCAAAAAGGTGAGAAAGTTGTATATAACGAAAAAGGTGAGGCCTTATTTGGCGAACCTTTTGTAGACTTTACTTTAGAAGAACAGCATGTTCATGAAGTATTGACAATAGGTAATGTAGAATATTTTGTGCAACCTGTGGAGAAAAATCCGGTCGTATTAGTTTTAGGTGCAGGACATGTGAGTCGTGCCATTTCCGATTTGTTACTTTTTATTGGTTGTGAGGTAACAGTAGTGGATGATCGACCAGAATATTTAAAGCCAGAATTTTTTGATGATCGTGTTGTTCGGGTGTGTACAGCCTTTGAAACGTTAAAGGAATCAATACCTTTACAGGGGTATACTGGATTTATCGTAGTTACTCGTGCCCATGAGTTTGACAATATTTGTTTGAATCAATTGCGAGATCAAATGCATATATACAAAGGTATAATGGGTAGCAGCAAGCGGATTCATTATGCTTTAGAAGCACTTCGTTCAGAAGGGTGGACAGAGGATGAACTCAGTACCATTTACGGGCCAATAGGTCTCGACATTGGCTGTCAGACACCAGAAGAAATTGCTCTTAGTATTGTTAGTGAATACTTGGCTGTTATGCGTGGTAAGAAGGGCGGTTTCTTAAGTGCGAAGAAACCTGTTTTGTAAAATTTATAAAGAGATGTAAGAGAGGAATATTATGACAAAAGATTTTATTGAATATTTACAAGAACGTCCAGATGAAACATTAGCTATTGCTACTATACTAGCCACAACCGGTTCTACGCCTCGTAAAGCTGGTGTGAGTATGATTGTTAAACCAGATGGGAGCATCTTTGGTACCATTGGTGGTGGCCGAGCAGAGAATGAAATACGTCTTAGTGCCGTAGAAGCCTTACAGAATAGAGAGGCGCATCGTCGTATTGATGTCGAATTGAATGATGATGTAGCTGTTAAAGAAGGCATGGTCTGTGGTGGGTATATGGATGTTTGGATTGAAACACAGAACGTATAAGGTATACATGACAAGTAAAATAGGGTAAAATAAGAGGGTATATAACTATATACCCTCTTATTTTATGACGAATTTTCTGGTAAAGGAGATGTGCCTATGCCTTTGCAAGTAAAAGGTTTAATTGAAACATTCCGTGTACTAGACTTTATCGATATTGTTATTGTTGCAGGTCTACTGTACTACGTATATAAGTTAATAAAAAATACAAGAGCTGTTACGCTTTTAAAGGGGCTTGGCGTGCTTTTGTTACTCAATGTGGTAAGCCGAATGATGGACTTACATGTTATGAATTGGATTCTTGAAAAGAGTGTTACTGTTCTTATGGTCGCTCTTCCCATTGTATTCCAACCAGAGTTACGTCGCGGATTGGAACATTTGGGGCGTGGCCACATTTTTACGAAAACGCAAGAAGTGGATGAAATGGACCTTGAATCCACCATAGGCGAAGTAATGAAGGCTGCAAAGGGAATGTCTAGAACTAACACGGGAGCTCTTATTGTTTTTGAACGGGAAGTTGGTCTTAATGACTACATCGATACGGGGATTTTAATCGATGGAAAGGTAACTCGTGAATTATTAAACAATATTTTTATTCCCAATACACCACTTCATGATGGTGCTGTTATTATACGTGGAAATCGTATTATGGCAGCGGGATGTTTATTGCCATTGACGACGGCATCGGGGCTTAGCACTGAATTAGGGACCCGTCATCGTGCGGCTATTGGTCTTAGTGAACAGACAGATGCCGTTATTTTAGTAGTCAGTGAGGAAACAGGGAAAATTTCCTATACCTATGGTGGACATATTTATCGTAATCTTAGTGAGGATGTGTTGAAAGATACGCTAATTTCCTTCCTAGAAAAACCTAAAACATCTATCGTTGGTTTCTGGAAGCGAGGTGGAAATAAGTGAGGTATTTAGGGAATAGTTGGATGGCTAAAATTATTGCTCTTATTATTTCGATTGGCCTTTGGTTTTTTGTAATGAAAGAGCAAAACCCTATTGTTTCTGTGACTTATACGGTACCTGTACACATACAAAATTTGAACCAACAATATTTGCTGGAAGGTGCACCTTCAGAAGTTCAAGTTAAGCTACAAGGGCCTAGAAATACACTGTTGGCACTTAACCAACATACATTAGCGGCTATTATTGATGCGGGGAAGCTTTCAACGGGCGAACACGAAACTGAAATTAGTTTCACACCACCTTCGGGAACAGTTGTTGATACGATTACGCCGGACACTACTACTATTTATATAGATGAATTTAATGTAAGGGAATTTAATGTAGAAGTACAACCAAAAGGCTTAATTGGACAGGATTTTTCTCTTGTTAATTACGAAATTGTACCAAAAGTTGTTACGTTAAGTGGACCTAAACGCCATGTATCTCAAGTATCTCATGTATATTTGCCAGTAGATATGGATGGGCAGGTAAAAGCCTTTAATGCAGAAGGCGAATTGGTTGCTGTTGATCAAGCGGGGAATCCTGTTTCTGTCACAATTACGCCACATCAAGGTTCAGCTAAATTAGATCTTAAACGAACGAGGTTTACTAAAGTAATTCCCGTGCATGCCAATATAGTAGGTGTTCCTGCGACTAATTTTATGGTGCGTAATGTACAAATTCAACCCGCGCAGATTACTGTTAGCGGTTCTGAAGAGTCCGTTGCAGCTGCATTTTCTGCAGTATCTGAACCAATTGCTATCAATGGACTCAACAAAGATCTTGATGGGGAATTCGGTATTGTGTTACCTGCGAATGTAACCTCTCCGGCAAAATCAATTAAAGTTAAAATTGAAATATCGCCACAAACAGTAGGTGGTCCTATTTCAGGAGATGGGCAATAAATGATACGTATTATAAACTTTCGCTTACCGATAACTGCTAAGCGTCCGTTGCAAGAGATTGTAGAACGAAAATACCCAGTTTTACGTGGACAAATTAAAGAATTACATATCGTTCGACGTGCTGTTGATGCACGTAAAAAGCCAGATATTACCTTTGTTTACACATTGTTTTTAGATGTGGTAGATGAAGATTTTGTAGCTAATAAATTAAAGAAAGATAAAAATGTGAGTGCCATGGTACCAGAAGCACCAGAAGCGATTGTACATGGGACAAAACGATTAAATTATCGACCTATTATTGTTGGTTTTGGGCCAGCAGGCATGTTAGCAGCCTTATATTTAGCTCGTGAAGGGTATAAGCCCCTTGTACTAGAACGCGGACAAGATGTGGATACGAGAACTGCTGATGTTGCTGCTTTTTGGGAAAGGGGCGACTTCAAACCAAATTCCAATGTACAGTTTGGTGAAGGGGGCGCGGGTACTTTTTCTGATGGCAAGTTGACGACGCGTGTCACGCATCCACGCTTGCATGAAATTGCACAATACTTTGTGGAATTTGGGGCTCCCCAAGAAATTTTATATAAACATAAACCGCATGTAGGTACAGATATTTTGCGTAATATGGTAAAAGAAATGCGCAAACAAATTATTGCTTGGGGTGGTGAAGTTAGGTTTGGAGCCCAAGTTACAGATCTAATCATTGACAATGGTCAGTTGAAAGAAGTGGTTGTTAATGGCACAGAACATATAAAAACTACGGTAGCGCTTGTAGGTGTAGGACATAGTGCACGTGATACGTATGAAATGCTTTACACTCGTGGCATTGGTATGGAAAGCAAACCTTTTGCTATAGGTGTTCGGATTGAACATCCACAACAAGTTATTGATCTTTCCCAATATGGAGTGGAAGCAGCGGACATTGGGTTAGGCGCCGCTGAATATTCTCTCGTTTATCATGATAAGGAATATGGTAGAACGGCATATAGTTTCTGTATGTGTCCAGGCGGACAAGTGGTAGCTTCTGCTTCGGAAGAAGGTCACCTAGTTACAAATGGAATGAGTTTATATGCTCGTGATAGTGGAATTGCTAATAGTGCCGTTGTAGTTACGGTAGGACCAGATGATTTTGGTTCACATCCTTTAGCTGGGATGGCTTACCAGCGTGAATGGGAGCATAAAGCCTATGAACTAGGTGGATCTAACTATCGTGCACCTATTCAGACGGTGGGAGATTTTTTGAATGTAGCTTCTGGACAGGAAAGTAGCAAAGCTTTATCAAAAGAGGCATTGTATTCCTATGAACCAGGTGTAACACCTAGTGATTTACATAAATGTTTACCTGATTATGTGACGGCTGTATTGGCAAATGCGTTGCCGTATTTTGGTCGTCGCTTACAAGGTTTTGATAAAGCTAATGTTTGTATGACTGGTGTAGAAACTCGTACATCTTCGCCTCTTCGCATATTTCGTGGTGAAGATCGTATATCTACAACAACGAATGGATTCTATCCAATGGGTGAAGGTGCAGGCTTTGCAGGTGGCATTATGAGTGCTGCCTTAGATGGCACAGAAACAGCAATTGCGATGATGTCCGTATATGCACCGTTGGACGCGTCTAAAAATGGAGGGATTGCATAAATGGCAAGATTATTTGGCACCGATGGGGTGCGTGGCGTAGTAAATGAGTTTTTAACACCTGAATTGGCTTATCATTTAGGTCGTGCAGCAGCCTCTTATTTTGGTGAAAGCAAAAAACGACCTATATTCCTAATCGGCCGTGATACACGTATCTCTGGAAGTATGCTTGAAAGTGCATTAGCGGCAGGGATTTGTTCCGTTGGTGGAGATGTCGTGCTTGCTGGCGAAATTCCTACACCGGGTGTTGCCTATTTAGTGAAAAAACATGGCTGGGATGCAGGAGTTGTTATTTCCGCCTCTCACAATAAATTTCCTGATAATGGAATTAAATTTTTTGATAATGCAGGGTTTAAACTTCCTGATGAAGTAGAAGATAAACTAGAAGCACTTTGTGTAGATAGTAGCAAAAATAAATTAGAGCGTCCTATTGGTGGTGATATCGGACGTATCTCTTATAATCAAAGTTTAGTGCATGAGTATGCCGATTTTGTGGTATCTACTGTTTCTGGTGATTTAACAGGTCTTAAAATTGTATATGATGGGGCCAATGGTGCTGCTTCTGTAGCAGGACCAGAAGTATTTACAAAATTGGGGGCTGAATTAATTCCTATTCACGTGAGTCCGAATGGTGTAAATATTAATGAGAATTGCGGATCTACACATTTAGAAAGCTTGCAAGAAGCGGTAGTTAAATATGGTGCAGATGTTGGTGTTGCTAATGATGGTGATGCAGATCGGTGCCTTCTTGTAGATGAAAATGGAGTGGCTCTTGATGGAGACCAACTCATGCTTCTTTGTGGCATGCACCTAAAAGAACAGGGAAAACTAAAAGGTGATATGATTGTAGGCACGGTAATGAGTAATATTGGCTTTCATAAAGCCGCTAAGGAAATGGGCATGCAGACTTGTAGTACTAATGTAGGCGATCGCTATGTATTAGAACGCATGCGTCAAGAGGGCTATTCTATTGGTGGAGAACAGTCAGGACATGTAATTTTCCTTGACTATAATAGCACAGGAGATGGATTATTGACGGCCGTACAGACCTTGAGTATTATGAAAGAACGCAATCAAAAGCTTTCTGATTTAGCAGGACTTATGATTAAATATCCACAACTTCTTGTGAATGTGCGCGTAGCAACAAAAGAAGGATGGGAAGAAAATCCTGTTATTGCAGCGGCTGTTTTTGAAGCGACTGCTGAACTTGGTGACAGTGGACGTGTTCTTGTGCGTGCTTCTGGGACAGAGCCGCTCATTCGTGTAATGGCTGAGGGGGACAATCACGAACAGCTAGAACGTTTATGCCAAACGATTGCAGATGTTATTGGTAATCAGCAAGGTTTAGCCGAATAAGTGTCAAATAGAGTTCAAATTAAAACAACCGAAGTAAAATCTTAGGCAGTTTCTATGATAAAGATACGCCTATGTCAAGATTTTACTTCGGTTGTTTTGTTGTTATAAGGAAATGTCCTTGCGTCCACTTACTTTAAAGAAAATAAGTAAGCTAATGATACTAGTAAAAGTAAGGATGGCCGAAAAGGCACTAGCATTGCCGTAATTGCCACGGATAACTTCTGTGTAAATGGATACTGGTAAAGTTTGTGTGGAACTCGTATATAAAATAATAGAGCTAGATAATTCGCTGATAACAGTGACCCAACTCATGATTGCCCCAGATAAAATACCAGGAAACATCATTGGTAATAATATTTTTCTAAAGGTAGTGCCATCAGAAGCCCCTAAAGAAATAGCGGCTTCTTCAATGCTTGGGGAGATTTGTCCGATAATGGCAGCCGTACTTCTTACCGTATAAGGCATACGTCTTATCGTATATGAAATAATTAAGATAAGGGCGGTGCCAGATAATAAAAGCGGCGGTTTGTTAAAGGCAAAGAGAAAGGCAATGCCTAGTACAGAACCAGGAATAATATAGGGAAACATTGTTATGGTATCGATGACATTATTTACTATATTACGGTGACGTACTGTCAGATAGGCAACTAAGACACCTATTATAATAATTAATGCAATGGCTGCTAAACCTAAGGAATAGGTATTCCAGATTACACTAGTATCTTTTTCAAAAACAGCGGTATAACTATCTAAAGAGAACCCGCCAGTGTAAACTTGGCCACCATTGGTTGCGAGGAAGCTTGTATAAATAACGACCGCTTGTGGAATGATGGCAAGACCTACAATAACATAAACAAAGAGATGAACAAATAGATTTGTAAGACCTTTTGCTTGTATTTTTTGCATTGGTTTTAATGAGTTCATCGCATAGGTTCCCTTTTCAGATAAGAATCGTTGGGAAAAGAATAAAACCATCGTCATGGTGATAACAATAAGGCAAAGGGCAGCAGCAAAACCATCATCTCCACCTACTTCACTCATGAATTGATTATATACGAGAACAGGCATGGTTTTAAAACCTTCCCCAATAAGCATAGGTGTACCAAAATCGGAGAATACACGCATGAAGATGAGTAGAGAACCTGCGAGTAAGGTAGGCATAACAAGAGGCACTACGATGCGGCGCATACGGTCAAAGGCATTGCAACCTAAACTTTCAGCAGCTTCGATTAAGGAGGAATCCATACTTTTCAATGCACCTGATACATATAAATAAATGAGAGGAAAGGATTGTAAGGAAAATACGAGAAGTATACCTGCAAAACCGTAAATTCCATCATAGTGAATGCCAAAAGTACTGTTAATCCACTCAGTAAATACACCACTACGTCCCAATAATTGAATCCACGCATAGGCACCGATAAAAGGTGGTGACAAATAGGATATAACAATTAAGATATTGAGTGCAGTAGATCCAAAGATTTTATATTTTGTCATTACATAGGCCATTGGGACACCGATAATAGCCGACAATAGTGTGGCCATGATAGTTACTTCTATAGAATTAATTAAGTTTATCCAATAAAAGCGTTTAGTAAAGAATTTTAGTAAATATTCTGTGGTAAAGGCCCCAGTCGTTTGGTCTACAACAGCTTTGTAGAGCACTAGTATAATGGGGATGAGGATAAAGACAATACAAAAAGCTAAAACTAGTAAAGAGGCAAGGGACCACATTTTTTTTGCATTAGAATTTGATGTACTGCTCATACTAATCCCTCCTTATTAAGGTAGTTTCAGTATCGGCTCGGAATACATTAGCTTTTTGTGCATCGATACGCGCATATAATTTAGTCCCATCAGGGAATATGTCTTCACGGCTACGGTCTTGTATAATTTCAGCTTGCGAACCGTCAGGCAACTCCACAAAATAATGTGTCACAAGACCCAAGAATACACTACTTTGGACGGTGACAGGAATGCCCGGTCCTTCTTCATATAAGTGTAATTCTTCTGGTCTTGCAGATACAATCGCTTGCATACCGTTAGCAGCTTCTTCTGTTAAATTAGTAAAATGCTCTGTGTATGTTTCAGTAAATTGTGCTAGATAGCCGTTCTCTGTTTTTTGTAAAACAACAGGCAATGGATTGGATAACCCAATAAAAGAGGCTACAAATAGATTGGCAGGGCGGCGATAGATGTGAATGGGAGAATCTACCTGTTGAATGACCCCGCCTTGCATAACTGCAATACGGTCGGATACGGCTAAGGCTTCTTCTTGGTCGTGTGTGACGTAGACCGTAGTGATACCAATGCGGTGTTGGATGTCTTTGATAGCATTGCGCATTTCTACACGTAGTTTGGCATCTAGATTGGATAAAGGTTCATCCATCAAGAGGACCTCTGGCTCAATAACAATAGCGCGGGCTAAAGCTACACGTTGTTGCTGACCACCTGATAATTGCACGGGCATGCGATCTGCCAGATGATCAATTTTGACCACTTTTAATATTTCATTTACGGCGGTATTAATTTCCGCTTGGGTTTTGCCGCGCATTTTTAAGCCAAAGGCGACATTATCACGCACTGACATGTGTGGGAAGATAGCGTAGTTTTGAAATACCATCCCCATATTGCGTTGATTGGTGGGAATAGTGTTGATAACTGTATTATTGATCTTAATTTCGCCACCTTCAATAGAATTGAAACCGATAATCATACGCAGTAAAGTTGTTTTGCCGCAGCCAGAAGGTCCGAGTAGGGTAAAAAACTCTCCTGGCTTAATATCTATGGACACGTCCTTTATGACCGTATCATTTCCATATTTTTTTATAACATGGTCAATTGAAATCGTTACACTCATATTATTATCCTTTCAAAAAGAGCCTTCGCAATAGCGAAGGCCCCTTATTTGTTACATCGCCATACGCTTCATAATAGTAATTAGTAGCGTAGAGATTATTTCATGGAGTTTTCCAAATGTTTATTCCATTCTTTTACAATTTCAGGTTTATTTTTAGCTACCCATGCTTCGTCATAGTTAGGGAATAATTTAATTGTATCCTGTGGTGTCATGTAAGAAGCTAATTTTGCACCTTCACGCAATGGGCGCGCTGTAAGTTGTTCGCCTACCATGTTTTGAATCTTTTCGCTTAACATGTAATCTACAAATTTTTTCGCATTTTCTAGATTTTTGGCACCCTTAATAATTTGTACAGATTCGCCAGGGAAAATAGCGCCTTCTACAGGGAATACAACAGCTACAGGGGCACCATTTTTAACATAGTTAGCTACAGGATCTTCCCAAGTTAAGCCTACAGTGTATTCACCATCTGCAACGCCTTTATGGACAGCTCCAGAACTATTGATAACTTTACCGTTCAAGTTTGCAATAAACTTATCTACGTATGCCCACGCTTCAGGACTCATTGGATCGTTGTCTTTTCCGTTAGCATATAGCATAGCCATTAAAGACTGGAAAGCTGAACTAGAATTAGCAGGATCGCCAAAGGCAATTTTGCCTTTTAATTCAGGATTTAATAAATCTGCAAAGCCTGTAATTGGAGTTTTTGCAAGGTTTTTATTTACGATTAACACTGATGGGTCCGCAAAGGCTGGTGTAAAATATCCCGTTTTATTGCGGAAGTTAGGTAATATTTTGTCATTTTCTTTAGAAATATATTTTTCGAAGAGATCTTGTTTGGATGAAAGCATTGTTTCATCAGCGGCCCAAAGTATATCCCCATTAGGATTGCCTTTTTCAGATTCTACACGTTTAACGAGTGGACCTGTACCAGCTACAACGACTTCTACCTTGATACCAGTGTCTTTTTCGAAATTTTGAATTACCATATTGTTTAATTGCTCAGAGCGTGCTGTATAAACTACGAGTTTATTTGAGTTTGCACCCGTATCGGCTTTTTTGTCTCCGCTGCCACAACCTGCAATTGCTAGCGTTAACATGGCTATACCAACCATTTTTGCAAGATTTTTCATTTTGAAATACATTAGTAAATCGCCTCCATTACAATGAACCTATTAGATAATCAAAATTTTAAAATCCTAAAACCTCAAAAGTAAACAAGTATTATCTTTTTATACTCATGTTAGCATATACAAAATATCTATGCCATACCAAATTATGATGAAAAACTATTTTAATTATATAAAATTTGCATAATTAAAAGTTGTTATATTTTTGTTCATCGTGCTAACACGATAGACGGCGTTAAATAAAATACTAGAAAAAGGAAGGTATTCTATGTATAATATAAGGGATATGATAGTCTGTCTTGTCATATCTTTTATGTGTTTTACTATAGGTGGGACACATTCTGGTAGAATTAGAGAAAGGAAGTCCCAAATTCGTAAAGGCGAATAGCGCAGGTACTGGCGGAGACAGCCGTTCAGTCGACGAGGTAGGGGAGTATCGAAGAATCAGCGGATGCCCTTCGGCGTTACCTAGAGTCGTTACATGAAAAGCAAAACCTAATGGCGACATTAGAACAAAGGGTTCATGACTAGGCAATATGAGTGAAATAATGGAGGAAAACATACTATGTGTGGTATTGTTGGATATATTGGCGCTAAAGGTGCGTCAGATTTTTTACTAGATGGACTTTCAAAGTTAGAGTACCGTGGTTACGATTCCGCAGGTATTGCTGTATTAGGTCCTAACAATGTCATTAAAGTGCAGAAAAAAGTGGGCCGATTGGCTAATCTTGAAGCCGTGGTGAAAGCCGACCCGAATCCAGGTTGTATCGGTATTGGGCATACGCGTTGGGCTACTCATGGACGTCCAGCAGATATGAATGCGCATCCCCATACAGATGCCACAGGTAAATTTGCTGTTGTTCACAATGGTATTATCGAAAATTTTATGCCTTTAAAAGAAGAGTTAATTGCTAAGGGCTATGAATTTAAATCTGAAACAGATACAGAAGTTATTGCACATCTATTGGCGGATATGTGGGATGGTGATTTTGTTAGCACCGTTCGTCGTATGTTAAAACGTGTAGAAGGCTCGTATTCCTTAGTGATGATAACGAGCCACGAACCAGATAAAATTATTTGTACTAAAAAAGATAATCCTCTAGTTATCGGACTTGGTAAAGGTGAAAATTACATTGCTTCCGATATTCCTGCGATTATCAACTATACACGTGATACCTATATTATTAATGATGGTGAATTTGCTGTTGTTACTAAAGATACTGTAAATGTTACTGACCGTGAAGGTAATCCAATTAACAAGAAAGTATTCCATGTAACTTGGAATGCAGAGGCGGCTGAAAAAGGCGGCTATGAACATTTCATGTTAAAGGAAATTTATGAACAACCAAAAGCTATTCGTGATACCTTGACTGGTCGCATCCACAAAGATGACAATAATGTTATTTTTGAAGAGTTAAATTGGGAAGCCGCTGACGTTGCAGCCATTAATAAGATTACAATCGTAGCTTGTGGTACGGCCTATCATGCAGGTTTAGTAGCTAAATATTATCTTGAGCAATTGGCACGTATTCCGGTAGAAGTGGACATTGCTTCTGAATACCGCTATCGCAATCCGTTGACGGATAAAAATACACTTTGTATTGTTATTAGCCAATCTGGTGAAACATCTGATACCTTGGCAGCATTAAAAGAGGCAAAACGTCTTGGTGCTCGTACATTAGCGATTACGAATGTAGTAGGTTCTTCTATTTCTCGTGAAGCTGATCAGGTAGTGTATACATGGGCAGGCCCAGAAATTGCGGTAGCTTCTACAAAAGCCTACACAACACAATTAGTTGCATTATTATTGCTGTCTGTCTATATCGCTCGTCTAAATGGCAAACTTTCTGAAGCACAGGCACATGAAATTTTAATAGATTTACATAAAACGCCAGAACTTTGCCATGAAATCTTTGAAACCGTTGATGAAATTAAAGCCTATGCGAAAAACTATGGATTCAAAGAAGATGCATTTTTCCTTGGTCGCTCTATCGACTATGCAGTTGCTATGGAAGGTTCTTTGAAATTAAAAGAAATTTCCTATATTCATGCAGAAGCCTATGCTGGTGGTGAGTTAAAGCACGGCACACTTGCGCTTATTGAAGAAGGTGTACCAGTTATTGGTCTTGCCACACAAGAAGATGTACGTGAAAAAATGATGAGCAATATTAAGGAAGTAAAAGCACGTGATGCTATCGTAATTGGTGTCGGCATGAAAGGCGATGAAGAGCTTGGTAAATATGTAGATCATACTATTTTTGTTCCACGTTCCAACAAATACACGGTGCCGATTCTTACAGTAGTACCATTGCAGTTATTGTCTTATTATGCTGCATTAACACGCGGTGCAGATGTAGATAAACCAAGAAATTTGGCAAAATCTGTAACTGTTGAATAAATACGAGATCATGTTGATAGTGTTTAGTTAGCTTGTTACAACGCTAACCTTTGAGTGTAATACAACATAGCTGGTTTCTTTAGAGAAGCCAGCTATCTTATCATAAGAGGAGATTAATAATGGCAGTTATATTTTCTGGGATTCAACCTAGTGGAGAACTTACGTTGGGAAACTATTTAGGTGCATTACGCAATTTTTTAGATTACCAAGATGAACACGAATGTTATTACTGTGTCGTAAATCAACATGCCATTACGGTGCCACAAAATCCAGAGACTTTATTTCAGACGACTCGTAATTTAGCAGCATTGTATTTGGCTGTTGGATTAGACCCTAAAAAAGTGACATTATTTGTGCAGTCAGAAGTACCTGAACACGTAAAGCTAGGATGGGTTATGATTACCAATTCCTATGTAGGTGAACTTGAACGAATGACACAGTATAAAGATAAAGCACAAAAGAGAGGAGACTCTATTCCTGCCGGGCTTTTGACGTATCCACCATTAATGGCAGCAGATATTTTGCTATATCAGACGAATTGGGTACCTGTAGGTGATGACCAGAAACAGCATATGGAAATCACACGTGACCTCGCACAACGATTTAATCGACTTTACGGGGAAGTCTTTACCATTCCTGAAATGAAAGCTAGTGTAGGTGGTGCACGTATTATGAGCCTTCAAGAGCCTACAAAGAAGATGAGTAAGTCCGATGACAATCAAATGGCAACGATTCACTTATTGGATACACCTGATGATATTGTGAAAAAGATAAAACGTGCGCAAACGGACTCTCTTGGGTATGTGCATTATGACAAAGAAAATCAACCGGGTGTTTCTAATTTGATGGGCATTTATAATGCTATTACGAAGAAATCTTATGAAGAGATTGAAGCCCTGTATGAAGGAAAAGGTTATGGTTCACTTAAAGGGGATGTAGCAGAACTTCTGGTAGATACGCTTCGTCCAATTCAAGAACGCTACCAAGAATTAGTGAATACACCTGAACTTGACCAGATTCTAGACGAAGGTGCAGCAAAAGCTCATGTGAAAGCGAGTGAAACTTATCGTAAAGTAGAATTAGCTATGGGGCTTTGCCGTAAATAATAACTTAGTGCTTTATGTTTCCTATAGTCGTACATGATAATATGGGTAGGGGTTACTATGGATAAAAAAACTGCCCAAGAACATTTCCCATGTGGGCATATCTATAAAGTGGTAACAAACCATAGTTTCTATATTTGGAGTATCCGCTTGGGATATACGCTGTTAGGCGCTTGGTCATTATGGCACTCCCTTCATTATAAAGTATATGGGAGCTTTGTGGTGGATACATTGATTATGGTATTTGCATTTTGGCGTATCTATCATCAAGATGATCCGCAATATTTTATCGGTGAGAGAGGGATAATAGTACATCGCCGTGCTATTACTCTGAGAGAAAAGTTAGATGGACTGTTTTGTCCTGATGAATATTATAATTATGTAGATTATAAACATATCATTGGCTTTACTGAAAATTGGGACGCCCTACATATTTGTACGACAAGTTTTGGCATTTATGTTATTCCTTTAGAATTTCAATTTGTAAGTTATGCTGATAAAATGGAACTTATGACCATTATTGCGGATAAAAAAGGGACTCCCATTGATACACATTTGCCAAAAGATAATTAAATACGTTATTTAGGTAATTATATAACTAGCTCTATAAATCTCTAAATCTTAATGGATTTGGAGATTTTTTCTATATTCCTTAATTTATTGCTTTACAACTTTAACAAACTAAAGTATAATAAGGAGTATAAAGTAGACAGATGCTTATATAGATTTCTAATGTAAAGACAAAGAGTTAAGTTAAAGAGAGAGGTAGTTTTATGAATTTTAAAAAGTTATTAGTGTTAAGTATGACTGTATTGACAATGGTAACCTTAGTTGGTTGTGGTAGTACTAAAAATGCAGGGCAGGAGTTGCCAAAGAAAGTTGTTATCGGGTTAGATGATGCGTTTGCACCAATGGGATTTCGCAATGACAAAGGGGAACTCGTAGGTTTTGATATCGATATGGCAAAGGAAGCAGCCGCGCGTGCCAATATAGAAATCGAATTTAAACCTATTGATTGGTCTAGCAAAGAAGCGGAGCTTAAAAGTAAGCATATTGATATCCTATGGAATGGATTAACGATAACAGAAAAACGCAAAGAACAGATTCTATTCTCGGATCCTTACATTCAAGATAAACAAATCCTTGTGGTACGTGCAGACTCTCCGATTAAAACCAAAGAAGATTTAGCTGGTAAATTGGTGGGGACACAGATGTCGAGTACCGCACAGATGATGATTGAACGTGAGCCAATAAGTAAAGAGTTCAAAGAATTAAAACTTTATAATGATTATGTAAATGCATTTATGGATTTGCAGTTAAATCGCATTGAAGCAGTCGTTGTAAATGGTAATAACGCTAGATATACGTTGAAAGATAAAATGGATCAATATCGCATTATTGATGTTGGGTTTCCTGTAGATTTTTCAGGTGTAGGTTTCCGTAAAGAGGATACCGCGTTACGTGACAGATTCAATCAAATTTTAGCTGATATGAAGAAAGATGGTACGGCTGATAAAATTGCCATTAAGTGGTATGGTTCTGCCGAAGTATTAACAAAATAATCAAAAAATAGATTTCTTGCTTTACAACTTTAGCTAACTAAAGTATAATAGGCTTGTGATTTATTATACATATTAAAAATTAAGTAATATACATTCTATTAAGGAGAAACGGATATGAAGATAAAGAAACTGCTAGCATTAGGTATGGCTGCATTAACATTGGTAGCCTTTTCCGCAGGTTGCGGCAAAACAGATACAACAAAGCAGGAACTGCCAAAGAAGGTTGTGATTGGACTCGATGATACATTTGCACCAATGGGGTTCCGTAATGATAAAGGCGAGCTTGTAGGTTTTGATATCGACATGGCAAAAGAGGCAGCTAAACGTGCAGGTATGGAAGTGGAATTCAAACCTATCGATTGGGACAGTAAAGAAGCAGAACTAAAAAGTAAGCATATCGATATCCTTTGGAATGGGTTAACAATCCTAGAAGAACGGAAAGACAAAATTTTGTTCTCAGATCCTTATATGGCTGACCACCAGATGATAGTGGTACGTGCGGACTCTCCAATTAGCAACTTTGATGATTTAAAAGGTAAGATTGTTGGTACACAACAGGCTAGCACAGCAGATTTTTATTTCCAGAAACCTGAAAACAAACAGAAAGTAAAAGAAGTAAAATTCTATGGTGATTTTGTAAATGCTTTTGTTGATCTCGAACTTGGTCGTGTAGATGCATTGATTGTTGATGAAATTATGGCTGGTTATACGCTAACACAAAAACAAGGATTTAAAATGGTAGATTCTGGTTTGCCAAAAGATAATGTTGGCGTTGGTTTTCGTATAGAAGATACGGCATTGCGTGATAAAATTAATACCGTTTTAGCCGAAATGAAAAAAGATGGTACGGCCGATAAAATAGCAACAAAATGGTTCGGTAATGCTAACCTTATTTCCAAATAATACTAATAATAATGGGGAAGGAGTGTACTCCTTCTCTATTGTTTTTCAACATAAGAAATAATAAATAAGATAGTTGGAGGTATATAATGGATTATCTTTTAAAAATAATTCCTCACATTGCAGACGGGTTAACGGTTACCGTATCTTTATTTTTTGCGGTGGCAATTTTATCTGTTCCTGGGGGGATTTTATTAGCACTTGTGCGTATTTCCAAGGTGAAATGGGCATCTAAACTCGTAGGGTGGTATGTATATTTAATGCGTGGTACGCCACTCATGCTACAAATTTTATTTATCTACTACGGATTACCATTTATTCCTTACATAGGAATCCAGCTTGATGATGTTTCCGCCGCACTTATTTCCTTTGTTTTAAACTATGCCGGATACCTTTGTGAAATTTTCCGTAGTGGTATTCAATCAATTCCTCGTGGGCAATATGAAGGGGCTCGTGTTCTTGGCTTTACTTATAAACAGACAATGATGAAAATCATTTTACCACAAATGTTAAAGCGAGTTTTACCGCCACTGGCTAGTGAAACGATTAACTTACTAAAAGATACATCTTTGGTATATATTTTAGCGATGAACGATATTCTTCGTATTACGCGTGGTATTGTACAACGTGATTTTGATACTAGTGCTTTTATTGTAGCAGGTGTATTCTATCTTATCATGACATTTATATTAACTAAGATTTTTGATCATTTAGAAGAACGCTTTGCCGTTTATGAAGACTAGGGGAGGTTATGGACATGAGTTTTATTAACATGGAAAATATTGAAAAAAGCTTTAATGATACCCTTGTTTTAAAAGATGTGTCTCTCCATATGGATAAAGGTGAAGTGGTATCTATTATTGGCCCTTCTGGTTCAGGTAAATCCACGTTTCTTCGTTGTCTTTGCCATCTAGAAACGATTGATAAAGGGAATATCTATATTGAAGATGAATACTTAGCTAAAAATGATCCTGCTACAGGTAAAGCTGTTTATGTAGATGCAGATGCAGCTAATAAATTTTGCCTTCGTATGGGCATGGTATTCCAGTCCTTTAATCTATTTCCTCATATGACAGTAATAGACAATATTTTGATTGCGCCTACATTGGTGCAAAAACGACCGAAGGCAGAGGTTTTACCAGAAGCAGAAACACTACTTAAACGCGTGGGTTTATGGGAAAAACGAGATCAATATCCGTCCAGTCTCTCTGGTGGTCAAAAACAACGTGTTGCCATTGCTCGTGCATTGGCCATGAATCCTAGTATTATGTTATTTGATGAACCGACTTCCGCACTTGATCCTGAACTTACTGGCGAAGTATTGCGTGCTATTAAGGAGTTAGCTGATGAAAATATGACGATGATTATCGTTACTCATGAAATGGCCTTTGCTCGTGAAGTATCTAATCGTGTTATTTTTATGGCAGATGGAATTATTCAAGAAGAAGGGACACCAGAGCAAATTTTTGGTAATCCACAAAATAAACGTACACAGGCGTTTTTGGAATCTATGTTATAATCCGTATCCTGGTTTTGTTAGTATGTGATACCCTTCAGAATACGGAGTAATGGATGTTTATATGTTAAAGCGTATGTTGAAGTGGGAAATCCACCTTCTGCATACGCTTTTGTATTTCGTCTAGTTATGCGGTAGGTCTATTTAATATGGTTGTCTTATACATGTTATAATTAGAGTAATAAGTTTGTAGGAGGATAAAATATATGCGCGTTGAAAAACTTAAGCAGAGAGCTATCTTTCTAAGCCTCTTGATGAGTATAAGTGTTTGGTGTTTGCCCTCTTTTGTGGTACGTGGAAATAGTTTGCCTAATGCGGCTGGTGAACATCAAATAGCTGAAAAATATGCAATGATGAAAAAGACGGAAATTGAAAAGATGCCGGTGTATGTTAAAAGTACGATGGCAGGTTTTTCTTTTGCATTGCCGTTGCGTGTTGCTGATGGCGTGTATAGTGATGTGGAAGTATCCTCTGAAAGTCGTCATATAACAGGGTATACATTTCATTTAACGAATCCCAAAGGACAATTACCATTTATTGTTTCTTTTACAAAACGGGATAATACACCTCAAAATCAGCAGAGTCAGACTACATGGAATACGACTTGGTATGATAAATCTATTGATGGTCTCACAAAAGAAGAGTATTTAAAGACTTGGAGGCAACATGCAAAGAAATTAGAAAGTTTTGATATAGATGGTGATTTCTTTGCATTTGATGGTGCTATAGCTGCCCGTTGGAGCCGCATGACACCTCTCAAGTCATCCGATGTGCAACAAGATACTACCGAACATTTGGCACGTTCTAAGGGTAGTGCTCAAGCGGGTGTAATTAATGATAGCTTAGAAGTGGAATTCATCATGAAAGCTGATCCTAAGCATAGATATACATTACTATTACAATACCCTATGATATATCGTGAAGAGATGTATCAAGCCGTGACAGATACTATCATACCATCCTTTAAAACCTTTCCGCCTATGAATGAAAATGATCGGAAAAAGGCGAAAAAACGATATAAATCTATTTTTAAAGCAGACAATTTAGTTACGATGAATTTACCAAAGGGGTTTAAAGAATCCTATAGTACAGATAATGAAGTGCATTATACAAAGGGAGATATACAGTTAGCTGTCATTGCATTGCCAATAGGAAATGAGTCGAGTATAGAAGGGGCTTATCCAACGTTTACTGCTCGTCAAATACTTGCTGATAAATATGAATCCTCTCTCAAAGATATTTATAAAGCCGATATTAAGATGAAATCTGCCAACATTGAAAATACGCAGACTACCTTTATGTTAGGAGGGATACTTACTGAAGAATTCGGGAAGAAAATGAAGTTTGTTAGTCTTGTAACCTTGTCTGAAAATGGGAATGCTGTCATTGCACGTGCCTTAGCACCAGCACAGAGTCAAATTACCACTGCAGAATTAACTCACTATGTAAATTTTATCAGTGTTGAAAATAAACCTGTTACTTTTAGTGGAATAACGGTTTTGTAAATAAGATTTATATATTTTATGGCTTACTATATAATAATAAGTAAAAAATAATAAAATTTTTGCTTTTAAAAAGGATATTTTCATTTCTATGCAGAACTATATAAATAAGTAGTAGTTATGTCAGTAGTGAGATACACCGTATCCGGTAAAGGAGGGTTTATATGGTAGAATATAAAACAATTGTAGTACCAGCCGATGGCTCTGAAAACTCAAAACGTGCATTGATACATGCGCTAGCAGTGGCATCTCGTAATGATGCGGAATTAATTATTGTGCATGTGGCAAATATTGTATCTGCAATTTCTAATTTTGACCAAACTCCAATTAGTGGAGGCTATGTTTCTGAACAAATTGCAGAAGATATGGAAGCTACAGGCAAAGAAATCTTGAAAGAGGCGATGGAAAATATTCCTGAAAATGTTAAAGTGCGTAGTGTATTCCAGGTGGGCTCACCTGGCCCTGCCGTGTTAGCGGTGGCAAAACAGAATTGTGCAGATCTTATTGTAATGGGTAGTCGTGGCTTAGGACCATTGAAAGGCTTATTTATGGGTAGTGTAAGTAGCTATGTAACAAGTCATTCTACTTGCCCAGTACTTGTAGTCAAATAAATGCCAAAATTAAGGGCTTTGCTCATAGGGGCAAGGCCCTTTTTCTTAATGGAGGTTGTATGAATAAAAAGACCATCTATTGGTTGCATAGCCAACTCCCTAGTTGGAAGGCAAAAGGGTGGATATCGGATGAGGTGGCAGATGAGATTATGCTATTTTACAGTAAGGTGCCTCATCGAAGCGGCCCTTCCTTGGCGCGTCTTCTCATTTTAATATTGGGGGGGATTCTCACAGCGTTGGGGATATTTTTATTGTTTGCTGGCCATTGGTATCGATTTTCACCTAATGGACGGTTCGATTGGTCCTTAGCCTTAATTTTTGTAGCCTTGCTTGTTGTTGCTATTGCGATTTGGCGCTCTCCGCGAAATCCAGCTTTTTCAGAAGGGGCAACGCTTTTTTATATGTTGGCTTTATGCGGAGGGACCTATTTAATTGGGGAAACCTATTATCTAGAAAATCCATTAGATATGGCCCTATTTTTGACTCTTATTGCATCGATACCAATCATTTATGCATTGGAATCTAGTTTGGGCCTTTTTGTCTATTTATTAGGCACTACCTTATGGGTGCTGTCTCCTTATGCGCAAAATTTTATTCTTGGCCCTACTGCAGTATGGCTTTTGCTCGTGTTAGCGGTGCCTTTTTATATATCAAAACTACGTAAACGCCATGAAGACTATAATAGGCTTATATTGTTGTCTTGGATATATGTAGCTGCTATCTTTAGCGCTGTTTATATTACGGTTGCAACTACTCAGGATAACTTAAATATTTTCTTTATGGCCGCATTGGCAGCTTGTACTTATGGTATTGGTGTTATTAACCAGAGAGAAAGTTTTTGGATGACACCTTTTAAGGGCGTAGGAACGGTTGGGTTTTTATATGTTGTTATGAAGGGGGCTTATATTAGTACTTGGACAGTAACTAATTTACCTAGTATAACGGTACCTATTCTAGCGGTGGGGTGCCTATTCATGGTACTCACTATTACCATCTTAAAAGAACTCATAAAAACAAGGCAAATTACAGAGCTGTTAATTTGTTTAGCTCCTATAGTGGTGATGCTTTGTCATAGCTTAACCGTAATAGGGACGATGCCACTTATTATTTCTGTGTTATTCAACGTATATGTTATTTTAATCTCCATAATCCTTTTTGTTCGTGGTGGCTTAGCTGGTCGTGTAGGAAAATTAAATGGAGCATTTTTAATATTACTAGCACTGGTATTAGCACGTTTTACAGACACGGCGTTTACCTTTGTTGAAAGGGGCATTACCTTCATTTTGGTGGGGGTAGGCCTCATTGCAGTAAATACGCTTTATATGTGGAATAAAAATCGTAAAATGCGTCATACTATGGAAAGAATTGAACAAAACCGTAAGGGGCGTCGTGTAAAAATATCAGAACCCATGGTGAAATCAGTCTCTACAGACCCTATGGCAGGTGAAGAGCCTGAGAAGATTATTGATGTGGAAATTGTTGAACCGCAGAATGGTAAAATTGATGCCATTCATGCAGCACGGGCTGCACGTGATAAGGAAGTCGTTGGATTTAAATCGGATGCTAGTTCTTCTAAACCAGTATTACCAGAGGATAGCATAAAAGGGCGCATAGAAACATTCAGTGAATTTATGCATCGCCAAGATCGAGGAGGTTCCAAATGAATGAATTAAAAAAATGGATTCTCTTTGGGCTTGCCATTGTTTTAAGTCTCGTTTCCTGCTTTTATTTACAACAACGGTATACACGGCTTATGAACGTAGGTTATGAGTATCAATGGCCAGTGACTCTAGAACGAAAGGTTTCTTGGATTCCTACTGATTACTTAGAAGTTAAATTTATTGGTAGTCATACACTTTGGACAGGAGCTAAACCTCCTGAACTGAATCAGGAAATATACGTAATTCTAACGCCTCGTAAAGATGGCATATTAATGGTTCATAGTGCAACCCCAGATAAGCCACAAGAGGATAATGTATATATTGCAGCAAATGTGGTAAAATATGATAATGAAATTGTTGAATTTTCAATTCCTTTTAATAGAGTTCATGTAAATGTCAATCAAGTTAATCCCAAATTTTATGAAAATTATAAAGGCGTTTTAATTGCAACCATGAAAATTAAGGATGGCATCGGTATTATTACTGGTGTGTACTCTAAAGGCGTGTTTATTGAAAGTGCCGAGCCAGAATCGATTACGGAACAGGAAAAGCAAGCTCAAGAATTGCTAAGTTTGCAGAAAAATTTTGAAAAATAAAAGATATATTTAGTATGCGTTGTTAACTTATGGAGAAATATGATGGAACCAGTTAGACAAGATGCAAAGATACAGGACTTGGCTGAACTATACAAGGTGTTAGGCGATTATACACGTTTGCGTATTGTGAATCATCTAATGAAAAAAGAAATGTGTGTTTCTGAAATTGCAGATACGATGGAAATGGGTCAATCTGCTATTTCTCATCAATTACGTGTATTGCGCCAAGCACGCCTAGTTACCTTTAGAAAAGATGGAAAAACGGCTTGGTACAGTTTAAATGACGAACATGTTTATGACATTTTACATATTGGTTTAGAACATGTATCTCACAAATAAGCAGTAAATTCAAAAGAGGGTGGTATGATGAAACATGCATTAACAATTGCAGGCTCTGATTGCTCTGGTGGCGCTGGTATTCAGGCAGATATGAAAGCCTTTATTGCTAATGGTTGTTATGCAATGAGTGTAATTACAGCTATTACTGCACAAAATACACAAGGCGTAATGGCGGTACAAGATGTAAATCCGGATATTATTGAAAAGCAAATCAATGCTATTTTTGATGATATTTCTGTAGATGCAGTAAAAATTGGTATGGTATCAGTTCCTGAAACTATCAGCATTATTGCAACGCGGCTTATGCATTATCAAGCAAAACCAATTGTGTTAGATCCTGTCATGATTTCAAAAAGTGGTTTTGATTTATTACAACCATGTGCGAAAGATGCATTAAAGATAGAATTATTACCATTGGCTACGATTATTACGCCGAATATTCCCGAAGCAGAAGAGTTAACAGGTCTTACTATTGAAACATTAGAAGATATGGAAACGGCTTGTCATGCACTTATCGATATGGGAGTAAAAGCGGTTCTATTAAAAGGTGGTCATCGTGCAAAAGATGCTACCGATATTTTCTTTGATGGGATAACAATGAAGTATCTGCCAGCAGAACGCATTGACACAAAGAATACGCATGGTACGGGATGTTCCTTATCCTCTGCATTAGCAGCAAATTTATCTAATGGTAAATCCTTACTAGAAGCTGTAGAATCAGCAAAAGCCTATGTGTATGAAGGTATTAAGCAGGCAGAAGACCTTGGTCATGGATGGGGTCCAATTAATCACTTTTATGCATTTTATAAAAATAATTGATAAGAAACAATGCTATGTATTTAGTTTTGATTGATTCAAATTGATTTAATCAATGCTAATTGGGTGTAAATAAAAAACGCGAAGTTTAAGCGAGATGTGTCTAGGCTTGTGGATGCCTATCATTTAAACTTCGCGTTTTATTATTATTTTGTTTATGGCGTTTTATGGCGTTATCGGATACATATAATAGGCTAATAAAATAACAATGGGTAAAGTAATGCTAGAAAGTAATGTGGTAGACATGACGATTTCTGTAGCGAACTCAGCATTATTTTTTAATTCATAGGCCATGAGAGCTATATTTACTGCGGTAGGTATAGCATAGGCAATAACAATTGTTTGTGCTTCAATAGGTTGGAAAGGTTGAAAACAAATAGTAAATATATATACAGATAACATGGCGACTAGGGGACCTAGAATCAAACGTGCAAAGGTGGGGTTGAGTACTTCTTTTGAGAAAAAATTATGTGGTGTACGATTAATTTGTAACCCTAAAGTAATCATAGAGATGGCTACAAACGCATTAGCGAATAAATCAATGACAGGCCATAGGAAAAAAGAAGTTAAGTCATAAGGTAGTGATTTAGCTAGAAAAACGAGAGGCACTACATATACCATGGGCATATGAAAAACAGTTCGAATGGAGTCGTGAGCCGTCATAATTCCTACACCCGTGCTATATAATCCCCATGTGTTAGATAGTATATTATTGATGACAAGAAGCGTAACCATGGTCAAGAGTGCTTGATGTAAATAGGGCGTTTCTCCGTCTACAACATAGGGCATATTGGAGAAAACAAAGGTGGTTACGGCGGCTCCAATATTTCCGCAATTCGTAAACATAACAGAGTTGCGATAAATCTGCATTTTTTTATAGTCATAGTTAGAAAAATGACAAAAGACTGTTGCTATTGCCCATAGGAAAAATACGATTAATAGGCCACAATAAAGTACATTTAAACTTTCTAATGTATAATGTGCTTTATAGAGCGCTCTGAAAATGAAAGGTGGCAATAGGATGAAAAAATTTATCTTACTTAGTGTATGCCCATCGCTATGAAATTTTTTATCGAATAGAACCCCAATTAATACTAATGAAAAGATGGGGAGCATTGTGGTTATAAATATATGTATAAATAAGGTTAGCATATAGGCCTCCTTGGAACTCTTTCTTTTACTATAGCGAATTGTTCAAGGAATTGCAATTTTAATAGTTCTATCATAAAGGTATACAAATAATGGGTAGCTATATTTTGATAATCAATTTATAATAATCTTATATTGTATGTATTCTGTCATATGTATTTATGACCTGGTATTTATTTTGCTTTGCAGAGTATGTTGTCAGGAGTGTTTCGATGAAGAAAAAAATCTTAGTTGGACTTATATTAGTGGGTCTGTTGGCTATTACTGGTTGTGGAGGCGGTAGTGGCAGTACGGCTACTCAAAATGCAACGACATCCATTTCTACGAATGAAAAAATTACCGTATCTGCAGCGGCCAGTTTAAAAGAAGCATTGAATGAAATTACTGCGAATTATGTGGCAGAACGTCATATTAAAGGTGAGCAGATTGCCCTTACCTTTGCAGGATCTGGGACTTTGCGTCAACAAATTGAACAAGGAGCTCCTTCTAGTATCTTTATTTCTGCTAACGAAGAAAATATGAAGCAACTGCAAGATAAAGGGCTCATGGATGATGTAAAACCATGGGCTAAAAATAGCTTAGTACTTATTGTTCCAGCAGGAAAAGAACTAGTTAAAATAGAACAGCTGGTAAATGCTAGTAAGATTGCTATCGGTACACCTGAAACGGTACCAGCCGGAAAATATGCTAAAGCTATGCTAGAAAATCGTGGTATTTGGAATACCGTAGAGAGTAAAGTGGTATATGCAAAAGATGTACGAGCAGTATTGAGTTATGTGATGGAACGTGCTGTAGATGCCGGGTTTGTATATAGAACGGATGCGTTACAAGGCAAAGATAAAGTGGTGATTGCGGATACTGCACTGGCAGACTCCATAAAAGCCATTATATATCCAATTGGCCTTGTAAAAGCAAATCAAAATACATTGAGTAAAGATTTTTATGATTATCTTAATAGCGAGGCTAGTCAAAAAGTGTTAGAAAAATATGGCTTTAATATGATAGATAAAAAATAAATTTGCAGATTGGATTAAGCGTATGTAAAAAGGAGGCATATGACCCCGTTTTGGTTATCTATACAAGTGGCACTATGTGCTCTTGTTATTATTATAATGGTAGGTTTAGCAGTAAATTACTTTTTTAAACGCTATACGTTCCCAGGTAAAGCCTTGATTGACGCTATTATAACATTACCTTTGGTATTACCACCGGTAGTTGTTGGGTTTGCTTTGCTTATGTTTTTCTCTCCTGGGCATGCGTTTGGTGCGTGGCTTAAAGAGGTAGGCGTAACGGTTGTATTTTCTAAAATAGGTGCTATTATAGCGTCTTCTATTATAGGATTTCCATTATTTTATCAAACCGTAAAGTCTGCATTAGAATCGGTGGATGCTTCTATTGAAGATGTAGCACGTACACTAGGTGCTTCGGAGTTACGCATATTTTTTACCATATCATTGCCGTTGGCCTGGAGAGGTCTGTTAACTGGTTCCATTCTAGCCTTTAGTCGTGCCTTAGGTGAGTTTGGGGCGACTATCCTAATTGCGGGAAATATTCCTGGTATTACACAGACGATGCCATTAGCGATTTATTCTAACGTAGAAGCGGGAGATTATAGTGCAGCGTTTACAATTGTTGTATATATTTGCGCATTGACACTAGCTTTGTTATGGTCGGTACATTTAATTACTACGGGCAGTTTGTTTAAGCAAGGGAGGCAGCAATGATAGCATTTGATTTTATCGTGCACCGCCCTAATATAGATATAAGTGTAACTGGGACACTTGACGAGGGGATTACCACATTAACAGGTCCATCAGGCAGTGGTAAATCTACTATTTTAAAGAGCTTGGCAGGCCTGATTAAGCCAGAAACGGGTATTATAAAAGACAATGAACACGTATGGTATAGTAGTGCAGCCGGTGTTTTTGTAAAACCACAAGAACGTTCTGTCGGTTATATGCCACAGGGGAATATAGTATTTCCTCATTTATCAGTACAAAATAACTTAATGTATAGTAAACGTAGAGATGAAACGCTTTTTAATTATATTATTGAACGGTTACACTTGTCTCGGTATTTAGACACGAAAGCAGGAAGTTTATCTGGAGGCGAACAACAACGCGTAGCATTAGGTCGCGCTTTATATGCGAAACCACATATTTTATTACTTGATGAACCTTTATCGGCCCTTGATTGGGAATTGAGAGATCAAGTTCGTAACGATTTAGTGGATATTATTAGGGAATGGAAAATCCCTTGTTTATGGGTGACTCATGATCAAGAAGAAGCGGGTCTTGTAGGTGCGTATACTTGGAAGCTACGGGATGGGCGATTAATAGAGTAAGGTGAATTACTGGAGTAAGATAAAAGGCATATTAGGAACAACAAAAAGGACACTGCCTCACTGGAAGCGGTGTCCTTTTGCTGTGTTTCTACTTAGAAACTATTATACAAACTACTTAGTTTACATTTGAAATCTACTTAGTATATAGTGTTCAGATTATAAAATCTGTTCGCTATGCTGAGAGAAGAATGCCTGTGGATGATCACATACTGGACAAATCTGAGGAGCTTCAGTTCCTACATGGATGTAACCACAGTTAGCACAAATCCAAGCAATTGGTTGTTCACGTTTGAATACAGTATTACCTTTAACATTGCTTAGAAGTTCAAGATAACGTTCTTCATGGCGTTTTTCGATTTTACCAACTTGTTCAAATAAGTATGCAATTTTAGTGAAACCTTCTTCTTTTGCAATAGCTGCGAAGGATGGATACATTTCAGTGTGTTCGTAGTTTTCTCCATTAGCTGCGTCCTGAAGATCAACGTCAAGCGCAGGAACATCACCACCATGCAATAGTTTAAACCAAACTTTCGCATGTGCACTTTCATTTATTGCTGTTTCTTCGAAATATTCAGCAATACGGTTCATGCCAGCTTTGCGAGCTGCCCCTGCATAGTATGTATACTTGCGGTTAGCTTGAGATTCACCAGCAAATGCGTCTTGTAAACATTTTTCTGTTTTTGAGCCTTTTAGTTCCATTTTTCTCTCCTTATGGACCTCGCGGTCTATTAATAAATAAGATACTTATCAAAAAAGATGAATGTAAACCTTTACATTTAACGCGCAATGGTTTTCTTAAAGAATAATCATTGTTAATTACATTATACGGTATTAAATTGAGAAAAGCAAGAGAAGCGAACAAAATAAACTAGAAAAATAATATTGATAAATTTTATCAATGCAGTAAAAATCTATATTTTTTAATAGTTCATATATAAGGCGGTGTATCTTTGAGAATGGATGATAATGAGAATTAAAGTCGAAAATCCATTTTGGATAATGATAAATGTATTAAAAATATCATATATTATAGGGTACATACACCCTTTAAATCTAATTGAAAAATAACTTTATAGCTTATATTGTGATATACTATAAATAATAGAAGAAAGTTAATAAAGTAGTAGATTTACAACGTGTTCACTTTATTATTGCAATTTCAAGAAATAATTTTATTATATATGATAGTGTATAACAACAGGGATAAACGGTAGATTATAATATGTTAAAAGCGAGGTATATATGGCATTTGTGAGATATTATGTAGGTGACGTTGTTCAAATGAAAAAGGCGCACCCTTGTGGTAGCAATGAATGGGAAGTAAAGCGCATTGGTGTGGATTTTAATATTGTTTGCAAAGGCTGTGGTCATCAAGTGATGATTCCGCGCCCTAAGTTTGAAAAAGCAGTTAAAAAAATTATTTCACGTGGTCCAGAAGCTCCAACAGGATCCTAAATTGACAATCAAACAGATGGGATTCTATATATCTTTTGAATAGTATGCGTAAGTAGGTGAGAATATGACAGTTTCATTAACAGCGCTAGCAGCTAAAGGTGGTTGTGCTTGTAAAATTGGGCCTCATATTTTAGATAAGGTGCTACAAGGTGTATCCTTTCCTTCAAGTCCCAATGTAATGGTTAATATGTCAGGTGCAGATGATGCGGGTGTGTACAAATTGACTGATGATATGGCCCTGGTGCAGACGGTTGACTTCTTTACACCGATGGTGGATGATGCCACTCTTTATGGAAAGATTAGTGCTTGCAATAGCTTGAGCGATATCTATGCAATGGGAGGTACACCTATTTCGGCTCTCAACATTGTAGCTTTTCCAGTTCCGCTTGTAGAACAAGGCTTATTAACTGCTGCATTAGAAGGGGCTAATTCAGTTTTAAAAGAAGCCAATGTAGCATTGTTAGGAGGCCATAGTGTAGAAAACGAGGTGCCTTTATATGGGATGGCTGTTACAGGTTTAATTAATCCTCGTTGCATATGGACTAATGATGGTGCACAGGTGGGGGATGTATTAATTCTGACAAAACCCTTGGGTACCGGTATTATGAATACGGCTTTAAAAGGCGGGCTATTTGAAGAGGGTACGGCAGAAGCGGTTAAAAGCATGAGTACATTGAATCGCATTTCGGCTGAAGCCGGACAACATTTTACGGTACATGCGTGCACGGATATTACGGGATTTAGCTTGATGGGGCATACGACAGAGATGGCGACCGGTAGCGGTGTGTCTATTTGTATTGATACCTCGAAATTACCACTTTTTACAGGTACCTATGAAGCTGCCGAAATGGGGCTTGTGCCAGCCTCTTCCTACGGTAATCGCAAAGCGATTCCAAATGTTAATTTTGAAGACACCGTAACAGAAACGTGGAAAGATATTTGTTATGATCCTCAGACCTCAGGTGGATTATTATTTTCTGTTCCTGTTAGTGAAAGTGAAGATTTTATAGCGGCCTTACAAGAAGCGGGGAGTCTGGTAGCTGTTTGTATAGGTGAAGTTGTTGCACAGAAGGAGTGTCCTATTTATGTCAAATAAAGATATTGAAACGAAGCCAGTTGTTGTGGATGTACGTGGCAAATTCTGCCCAACCCCTGTTATAGAAACTAAAAAGATAATTGATGGAAATCCGTCCGCTGTGGTAGAGACGATTGTAGATAACGAAGTTAGCCGTGATAATGTAGAAAAGTTTGGTAAATCTCGCGGTTATACAGTGACTATTAGCGAAACGGAAGATACCTTTCATGTGTTATTGATTCCGTCAACAGCAGCCGAACAAGTTGTCACCGGTACTAGCGAGGTGAATATGGGAAGTGCTGCAGGCGTCGTACAATCTGCAGGAGGTACACAATTTGTGGGTTCTCCTATGGCTACAAAAGGTAAAGTGCTTGTTATTAGTAAAGAATTTGTAGGACAAGGTAGTGAAGAATTAGGTCGTACATTAATGAAAACATTCTTGTTTAGTTTGACCGAAGTAGACTGTATGCCGTCTAAAATATTCTTCCTCAATGGGGGGGTTAAAATGGCTGTAGAAGGATCTGAACATTTAGACAATCTACAACAGTTGATAAATCAAGGTGTAGAAATTGCTTCTTGCGGCATTTGTTTAAACTACTATGAATTGACTGAAAAATTAGCGATTGGTAGTGTAACGAATATGTATGTTATCGCCAACGCTTTGTTAGGTGAAGAGGCTATATTGCTGTAAATTTTGTAAAGCTGGTGATTTCTATCAATAGGTTAATATTATTTACTTCCTATTATTTTGCTACAAAGGCGGAGACATATTTAAAGGGAAATGGCATACCTATTAAGCTGATAGCAACGCCACCACAACTTAATGATTGTTGTGGCCTTTGTATACTTTTAGGGGAAGAAGATGTGGAACAAGCAAAAGCACTTATGGTAAAAGGGAAAATTAGTCACTCCGGAATATTTACATATAGTAATACAAAAGAAGAATGCTATAAACTACCATAAATTATAAAATTCCAATTTTAAAGGGGCTGTAGCGAGATGAACAAAAATGTCTATTTCGTTAACCTATCATTTCACTATAGTCATATAGGACAAAAAAATAACTTAATTATTGACAGAAATTTCTTCTGTTGTATAATGTATCGTATATTAACTAGTTAATGATTAATCAATAAGAAAATAATAGACATTGGAGTCTTGTCATCCATAGTTTTATGGATGACAAGACTTTTTTGTTTGTTATTAACAACGAGATTTAAAGAATTAAAGTTAAGAGAGAAGGGATTATTATGGGAAATATTCTAGATACTGGTAATACGGCATGGATGTTAATGAGTGCAGCACTTGTATTTTTTATGACTCCAGGATTGGCATTCTTTTATGGTGGCATGGTAAGAAGTAAGAATGTATTGAGTACAATTATGCATAGCTTCTTCCTTGTCTCCTTAATCTCGGTGGAATGGATATTAATTGGTTATACTATGGTATTTGGTGATGATATAAGTGGATTTATTGGGGCTATGAATAAGTTTGGTCTAGCGACCGTAGCAGGTACAATCATGGATGGAGCCGGTATTCCAGAAATGTTATTTGTAGCATTTCAATGTATGTTTGCAATCATTACACCGGCTCTTATTACCGGTGCGTTTGCGGAGAGGATTAAATTTGGCTCATTTATTATAATTGCTTTATTATGGTCTGTATTAGTCTATAATCCTATGGCTCACTGGGTTTGGGGTGGTGGCTTTTTAGCAAAATTAGGCGCGTTAGACTTTGCAGGGGGCTTAGTTATCCATATTTTATCTGGTGTTTCAGGCCTCGTATTAGCTATACTGATTGGTAAACGTCATGGTTATGGACGATTGCCAATGCTACCTCACCATATGCCTATGGTCATATTAGGCGCCTCAATGTTATGGTTTGGCTGGTTTGGATTTAATGCCGGTTCCGCACTAGGTGCTAACGAATTGGCAGCAAATGCTTTCGTAACAACTCAAGCTGCAGCAGCAATGGGGGCGCTAGGTTGGTTAATTGTTGAACGGTTACATGCAGGACGCCCCACTTTACTTGGGGCTGCATCTGGATCTGTTGCCGGTCTTGTAGCAATCACTCCAGCTGCGGGTTTTGTTAATATATTACCAAGTTTATGGATTGGTATTCTAGGTGGCATTATTTGTTATATCTCTGTAGCGGTTATTAAACAAAAGCTAGGTTATGATGATTCATTAGATGCTTTTGGCATTCATGGGGTAGGTGGAACATGGGGGGCTATAGCGACAGGTATCTGGTGCTCTTTAGATGTGAACCCAGCGGGAGCTAATGGTTTATATTATGGTTCTTCTGATACGTTAATTGCTCAATTGATTTCTATTGTTGCTGCTTATGCACTAGCTATTATCGGCACTTATATTATTTACACAGTTGTCAATGTATTTATCCCTATACGAGCTGATGAAAAAGAACAAACTTCTGGAATCGATATTGTAGAACATGGCGAAAGTGCTTATAATTACACGGGGTTTGCGAGTAGTAGCTTAAGTGGATTTAGTGGAGATACAGATTTAGCGTCCATTGTAGCTAGAACTAATCGTTAATGGTGCATTTAACCAAGAAAGGATATAAAACTATGAGCAAAATGACGAAGATTGATATAATCGCTAGACCAGAAAAATTAGAAGACTTGAAACTAGCTTTAAATTCTATAGGCGTTCAAGGCATGACAGTGAGTCAAGTCTTTGGTTGTGGATTACAAAAAGGGCATATAGAAGTATATAGAGGCAAGGAATATAATGTAAACTTATTGCCTATGATTAAAGTAGAAACCGTAGTGTGTGATGTTCCAGTGGATGATGTCATGGAAGTAGCAAGAAATACATTACAAACAGGTAATGTAGGAGATGGAAAAATATTTGTATATGATGTAGAAGATTGTATGAGAATCAGAACGGGGACACGTGGGTTTAAAGCAATTTCTGATGACGAAGTAGTGGAATAGAGAACTGAATTAACTTTATACTTTATGTTGAGGGAATACAAAAACAATAGTTCTATAATTTACTGTATTAATTCATAAGTTTTCGTATTTTCCGTTTCGTTAACTAATATCCAGTTACCGGTTAAGCCTTCAGAACTTTTCAGCTCCTCTAAGGTTTGTTTTGATGTATCTATAATGAAATAGAAACGTCCTTTTTCTGTTTCTTGTAATACCTTTAACTCTTTAAAACTTAAAATTGGTTCTACGTTTAATGCACTCCAGTTAAACCCATTTGGTCGGAATTTACTAATTTTATCTTTGCCGATTACGTTAATGATTTTTAGTCCACTGTAGTGTGAAATAGAAGCACGATAAACACCATGATAAAGGATGATGTCATTTGGGGATGCCTTTGTTTTTAAATAGAGACTTACATCATTGCCTGAGAACTTATGTGTCGTAAGTGGTGCCGCGACCATAAAAGTCAATAGGGCGTACAAAACAGACATACCAATAGCAATGTTAGTAACAAGTTTTTTTCTATTTGCCAATGCTTTACTAAATAGCAGCGCAATAGGGAACAATGCGGGAAATGTGTATGTAGTGTATTTGGTAGCCATGAACTGGAAGAAGATATTAACTGTTAAGGCCCAAATGAGTAGGAAGATAGTTAATGTATTCTCTGGATTAGATAGACTTTCAGCAATAGATAAAGATTTAGATTTTCGTAAGGCTACAATTTTGTTATAGATAATTTTAGGTAAGAAAAAGCACCAAGGAATAGTGGTAATAATAAAAATGCCTAAATAGTAGTACCAAACATTCGTGCGAGGATGTTCAGAAACAGTGGCACGGAGCATGTTATGGATACCAAAGAATCCATCAATAAAGGCTTGTCCGTGTACGCTATACATATATATATACCAACTACTTGCAAGGACGAAGAACAAAGGAAACCCAGTGAAAAATTTAATTTCTGTCACTGATTTAAAATTGCGTTGCGATGCCAAAAATAGGACTATAATGAGCCCTGGTAATAGAAAACCAATAGGTCCTTTTGTTAGTGTAGCGAGTGCCGCAAAGATATAGGAACCATAATAAAATCGTTTGTTCGGTTGTGTATACCCTAAATAATAGAATACTAAGGTAGCACTGAAAAATAAGAATAGTGTTGTATCTGTAATGACTGTTTTTGCCAACAACCAATACTGAAGGGAAGAGGCGAGAATCGTCGTACTAATAATTGCTGTTGTTTTTGTAGTCACTCGTTTAGCAAAGGTATACATTAGCGTAAGGCTTACGAGCGATAATAAGGCTGGGAATAAGCGTGCTGCAAAGTTGGTAATACCGAATAGTTTATAGGCTATAAGTAACTCCCAGTAGAAAAAGATTGGTTTATCAAACCAATAATTACCGTAGATACGAGGAGATATATAGTCACCTGCTTCTAGCATATTTATTGCAGTTAAGGTGTAATTGGATTCTACGGGGTCGGTAATAGCAATTAGATTATTGCCCAGCAAATAAAGTACAGCCGCTATGCTAAGAATGATTACTAAAGGATAGGATTTAACAAATTTTATCATGATTGTCCATAATGTTTAATTAACTAAAATTAAAAAGTAAACTTACACACAAAAATATATAAAAGCATATAAAGATATATAAAATCATAATAAAAGTATAAACAGATATACGCAAAAAGAGACCGCAATATTTGGGTAAAACATTGCGGTTATTAAATCTAAATATTGCTGTCACGTTGATACTTTGGTTTATGCACTAGATAGGCACTAGACATTAAAGCGGAAGTAAGTAACATCTCCATCTTTCATAATATACTCTTTGCCTTCTAAGCGAACGAGGCCTTTTTCTTTAGCTACTTTTTCACTGCCAGATTCCATAAGATCATTAAAAGAAACAATTTCTGCGCGAATAAAGCCTTTTTCGATATCAGAATGTATTTTGCCCGCTGCTTGAGGTGCTTTGGTGCCCTCTACGATAGTCCAGGCGCGCGTTTCTTGAGGCCCTGCTGTGAAGTAGTTGATTAGCCCCAATAGAGCATAACTGGCTTTGATTAACTTGTCGAGACCGCTTTCGTCCAGTCCCAATTCTGCAAGGAACATAGATGCTTCTTCGGCATCAAGTTCAGCGATTTCAGACTCAATGCGAGCAGATACAACAACACAACTGGAACCTTCCGCAGCGGCATATTCTTGGACACGTTTTACGTGTTCATTGTTGCTGTAGTCCGCTACTTCATCTTCGGATACATTGGCCACATACAAAGAAGGTTTAGCTGTTAATAACGTAAGCTCTTTAATCATTTCCATGTCGTCTTCGTCAAGACCAAGGGAACGAACTGGTTTTGCTTCACCTAAGGCTTCTAAAAGTCGTTCTAGTAGCGGTAATTCCGCACGAGCCGCTTTATCACCACTTTGAGCAATTTTTTTTATGCGCTGTTGGCGTTTTTCTACAGATTCCATATCTGCAAGGCAAAGCTCTGTATTGATGATTTCGATATCGCGGATAGGGTCAATAGAGCCAGCTACATGCGTAATATTAGGATCTTCAAAACAGCGGATTACTTGTGTAATGGCATCGACTTGGCGGATATGGCTGAGGAATTTATTGCCCAAGCCTTCCCCACGAGAAGCCCCTTCTACAAGACCAGCAATATCTACGAAGCGCATAGCGGCAGGGATAACTTTTTTAGATTCAAACATTTTTGCTAGGCGCGGCAAACGTTCATCAGGCACGTCAACGACACCTACATTTGGCTCAATTGTGCAAAATGGATAATTTGCTGCTTCTGCGCCTGCTTTTGTAATTGCATTAAACAGCGTACTTTTTCCTACATTAGGAAGACCAACAATACCAACCTCAAGATTTGTGCTCATAATTACCACCTTTATATATTATTTGCTAATTTCTATATTTACGAATATATATTATACCATAGGGCTGTAGTGAAAGAAAAATAAAAGGGCCATTTGTACGGAAGTCGTTGTCATATTGCTTGTTATTATTCCATAAATAGTATATAAAAGCCCCCTTATGACGTCGACTAGATCTTCGCAACGAAGCGAGGACAGTCTATAAGACGTTATAAGAGGGCTTATTATTTAAAGTAAACCTACGGGTGAATTTAATTTTTATAAGGAGTGTGCTCTTAATTCTTCGGCAGATTGCGGAGATAACCAAGCTGGTGCAATATCAAATACGGTGAACGCACCTTTGCCTCCATGCTGTGCTAACCGATATAACCCGCGTGTATAAGCAACAAGTACTGCGCCAGTGAATTCAGGGTTGCTGTCTAATTTTAACGAGTATTCGATAACGTGGCGCGTGCCATCTGTCGTTTCACCACTGCGAAGTACAAAACCACCATGAGGGATACCTTTGTGGTTTTTATCTAGTTCTTCTTGAGAAATGAAGGTTACTGTCGTTTCATAACCAACAAAGTAGTTTTCCATTGTTTTGATTTCATTTTCGATTTTAGCTTTATCTGCACCTTCGGCAGCTACTACATAGCATTCGCGGGTGTGTCCGGAATATGCATCAACTTCTGGTGTTTGCCCCTTGCGGATGGCATCTAATGCGTCTTCTTTCGGACATGTATACTGACGGGCATCAACGACACCTTCAATACGGCGAATGGCATCAGAGTGTCCCTGGCTAACACCACGCCCCCAGAACGTATAGGATTTGCCCGCTGGTAAGATGCTTTCAGCGTATACACGTTGCAAGGAGAACATACCTGGATCCCAGCCACAAGAAATAATAGCTGTATGACCGGAAGCTTTTGCAGCTGTATCAACATTTGAAAAATGTTCTGGAATACGCGCATGTGTATCAAAGCTATCGATAACGTTAAAATATTTAGCTACCATAGGTGTCTGGTCGATCAAGTCAGTAGCAGAACCGCCACAGAGTACCATAACATCGACTTTACCTTGGAAGTTTTGCAATTCATCCATAGAGTATACAGGTACACCACTAACGGTTTCAATGCCTGTACGGCGAGAGAATACGCCTACAAGTTCCATATCCTGTTGTAATTTAATAGAAGCTTCTACGCCACGCGCAAGGTTGCCATAGCCAACAATACCAACTTTAATTGTGCTCATTATTTCCTCCAATTATTTATTACGATTTGCATTACAATTTGCTTTACAATTTATTGTATTGAAAGTGTTTGTGATAAAAGTCACTTTATAGAGATGTATTTTAGTGGGGAATAGGTTTTAAAACGTTAAGGTTTTAATACGGTCAATGGCGCGAATCGTATTTTCGCGGCTACCGAATGCAGTTAGACGTAAGTAACCTTCTCCACAAGGACCAAAACCAGAGCCTGGTGTAGAGACAATATTTACTTTTTCTAATAATACATCAAAAAGTTCCCAACTCGTCATGCCTTCAGGCGCCTTTAACCAGATATAAGGGGCATCGATCCCACCATAAACAGTAAGACCAATAGATTCAAGTCCTTCGCGGATGATGCGGGCATTTTCTTTGTAGAATGCAATGTTTTCACGGGTCTGTTTTTGTCCTTCTGGAGAATATACAGCTTCCGCAGCACGTTGAATGATATAAGGCACGCCATTGAATTTCGTACACTGACGGCGATTCCACATAGGGTTCAAGGCTTGTCGTTCCCCAGATTTTGTTATTGCCGTTACTTCTTTAGGAACGACTGCATAGGCACAACGGGTACCTGTAAAACCTGCCGTTTTAGAGAAGGAACGGAATTCGATAGCGACGTCGCGAGCGCCTTCAATTTCATAAATAGAGCGCACGGTGTCCTCTGTGCTTATAAAGGCTTCGTAGGCAGAGTCAAACATAAGAACAACATCGTTTTCTTTGCAATACTGTACCCACTCTGTAAGGCGTGCACGAGAAAGTACAGTGCCAGTCGGGTTGTTAGGGGAGCAGAGGTATACAATATCTACATGTTTTTCTGGCAAGGCAGGAGAAAAGTTGTTCTCTGCATTTGTAGGAAGGTATACCACATTTTCAAAAATGCCATCTACAGCTTTGCCAGTACGACCAGCCATTACATTAGAATCTAGGTATACAGGGTATACAGGATCCGTAATGGCGATAACATTGTCTTCGCTAAATAATTCTTGAATATTACCTACGTCTGTTTTAGCACCATCTGAGACGAAGACTTCATCGATATCGATGTCTAGGCCTAGTGATTTGTAGTCACCATCAACAATAGCTTGGCGCAAAAAGTCATACCCTTGTTCAGGGCCATAACCGCGGAAGGTTTCAGCTTGTCCCATTTCATCGACCGCTTTATGCATAGCTTCAATAACGGATGGTACAAGAGGTAAGGTAACATCACCAATACCAAGACGAATAATATCGGCTTCTGGATGTGTGGCACTATATTCGTTTACTTTACGAGCAATCGTAGCAAAAAGGTAAGAACCTTGTAGATTTAAATAATTTTCATTAATTGTTGCCATAATATCTCCTCATAGTTTTTTCTTTTACATTTAGTCTTTGCAAGGTGAATTATAACATTATATCCACTTTAGTGGAATAAAATTCTATAGATTTTATTCATCGATTTTTCGTATAGAACTATTACTTTTTTGCATAATAATTGATATTGTGGTATAATAGATGCATAACGTAAACTGATTAATTCTGAGAAGGGTGGGTTTATATGAGAAAAAATGAGAGTGTGCGTAAATGGGGAAATTTCAGAAAGTCAGTAGTACTACCGAGTTTGTTGCTTGTATTAGTTATGGTTTTGGGATGCATTATATATCCCAAAGAAGCTAATGGAATTTTTAATAATATAAAAACATATCTCTTTGATAACTTTAGTTGGGTATATATCTTGGGTGTTTCAATTTTCATTATTTTCCTATTTTTATTGGCACTTAGTAAATATGGTGATGTGCAATTGGGGGCGGATGACGATGAACCAGAATACCCATTCTTTTCGTGGGTATCGATGCTATTTGCTGCGGGGATGGGAATTGGTCTTATGTATTTTGGTGTGGCAGAGCCAATTTTACATTATACCAATCCCTTGCATACAGAAGCACCTTTAGCTATACGCATGGAAGAATCTATGCTGAATACATTTTTTCATTGGGGCGTACATGCATGGGCTATCTATACGGTTGTTGGTTTGACGTTGGCGTACTTTGGATTTAGATACCAATTACCACTTACGATTAGATCAGGTTTTTATCCTCTTTTAAAAGATAAAATTTATGGACCAATGGGAAATATTATAGATTGTATAGCTCTCTGTTGTACTATTTTTGGTTTGACAACGACTTTAGGCTATGGTGCTATGCAGCTAGGTGCGGGCTTAATTTATGTAGGTGTTATTTCTTCTACTACCTATACAACATTATTAATACTTATTGTTTTCGCCATATCTTTAGCGACACTATCGGCTATATCGGGAGTAGGAAGAGGGGTACGCCGTCTTAGTGAAGGCAATTTATTTTTAGCGTTGACCTTATTGCTATTTGTTGCTTTTGTAGGACCTACCGTTTATTTATTGTCTGCATTCACCGAAAATATTGGCGTATATATGTCTAACTTAATCAGGTTAAGTTTTAGAACCTTTGCCTACGATCCAGAGAATAGAACTTGGTTTGATGCTTGGACTGTTATCTATTGGGCTTGGTGGATTTCTTGGGCGCCTTTTGTGGGACTTTTTATTGCCAAAATATCCAAAGGGCGCAGTATTCGTGAGTTTATTTTAGGTGTATTGCTAATTCCTACACTGTTTAATTTATTGTGGATGACTATATTTGGCAATGCGGCTATTTGGCTTGATCAATTGACTGATGGCACGTTGACCGCTGTTGCGCACTCTACAGAAAGTTTGTTGTTTGCTTTTTTTCAACAGTTACCTTTTAGTACCTTCACATCTATTCTTTCCGTTATCGTTATTATCATTTTCTTTGTAACTTCTGCTGATTCGGGGATATTTGTTTTAAATAGTATCGCTTCCATGGGGAAAACAGAGTTTCCAAGGTGGCAAAGCATATTTTGGGGCGTTTTGTTAGCGTTGTCTGCAAGCGCTTTACTTTATTCTGGTGGGTTAGAAGCTTTACAAACAATGACCGTCGTCATTGCATTGCCGTTCGTTGTCGTTATGTGTCTCCTCTGCTTATGTATGTGGCGTGGACTTTTAGTGGATGAAAAATACTTTAGTCGTGGCCTTACACAGCCGACATCTTATTGGACCGGACTCTATTGGAAAGAGCGGTTGCAAGATATTATTCATCCTATTGGTAATGAAGATGTACAGGCGTTTATGCAAGATGTTGCAAAACCAGCTTTTACAGCTCTTGTAAAAGAGTTACGAAAGAATAAAATTTCAGCAGAAATTGAGGAAGGTCGACATCCAGATACAGAATTACCGTATATTGAATTTATTATTCGTAAAAATAGCATAAAGGATTTTGTGTATGGTATTAATTGTACAGAAAAAGTCTTTGATGAGCGCTTAATAGAAGATAAATCACTACCAAATATTAAACATACAGGTTATTACGATATCCAATGCTATTTTTCAGATGGACGCAAAGGCCATACGGTGAAATATATGCGTAAAGAAGAACTAATTACGGATGTACTTCGTCAATATGAACGCTATATGCATTTAGTGACAGATGAAAGTAACCGTTTATACGTGGCAGAAAATACACCAACAGACTAATTGAGGTACTTATATATTTTTACCATTTTAATATTTGCAATAGAGCGTTTGAGCTTAGCAAGGCATCATTTCTGATGCCTTGCTTTTTAAACTGAATTCTAGTATAATAATAAAGCTTATTGATGGTAAGCACTTCCTACCCCTACGCAAGGTAGGGGCATTAGTCCGAAAGAGGAGGTGATTTTGTATGAACAAATACGAAGTCATGGTTATTGTGAAACCAGCTGAAGAAGAAGCAACAAACGCTGTAATCGAAAAGATTGAGGCTTTAATTGCTCGTGTAGGCGGCACAGTAGAAAAGGTAGATCGTTGGGGCAAGCGTCGTCTTGCTTATGCAGTAAAGAAATTTACTGATGGTTTCTATGTATTGGTTGATTTTGCAGCAGACCCTGCTGAAATTAAAGAAATTGACCGTGTATTGAAAATCAATGATGATGTCCTTAAACACCTGATTGTTAAACACGAAAAATAAGAGCCTGGGAGGAAAAATATATGAACTCTGTACAAATTCTAGGTAATTTAGCTCGTGATCCTGAAGTACGTTACACCAAAACTGGTAGAGCCGTTGCGACTTTTACAGTAGCAGCAACTACTACATATGTCGATGCTAGCACAAATGAAGCAAAAGAACAGACTGCTTTTATCAATTGTGTAGCATGGGGAAAACTTGGTGAAAGTGCAGGCAACCTTCGTAAAGGTAGCCGTTGTTTCGTAGAAGGCCGTTTACAGACGCGTTCCTATGAAGCGCAGGATGGTCAGAAACGCTATGTAACTGAAGTGGTGGCTAATTTTGTTGGCCAAGGTCTTGATTCTAATTCCGGCATGGGCGGTGCAAGTAATTTTGACAGCTTCGGTAACGATGGTGGGGATGAAAATATCCCATTCTAGTGTTTAAAGACTCCTACTAATTCTTAAAGGAGGATTCGCAATGAAAAGAGATAGAAGCAGAAAACCAAGAAGAAAAGTTTGCAATTTCTGCGTTGACAAAGTTGACCAGATTGATTATAAAGACGTTGCTAAACTTCGTCGTTTTACGACTGAACGCGGCAAAATTCTTCCTCGTCGTATTTCTGGCGTTTGCGCTAAACATCAGCGTAAACTCACTTTAGCTATAAAACGCGCTAGAGCAATTGCTTTATTGCCATTTACAGCTGAATAAATATGTACTAATAAGGGTACGCATAAATACAGTATTTATGCGTACCCTTATTTTTTATATAGGTTATAATTTGTCCTATAACTCTATTTTTGTGCATACGTGTGTTTCAAAGGATGAAAAACTATCATTGCCATTTTAGTTTTCTTTATGCTAGAATATAGCCATAATATTTATTATATTTCCTTAGGAGGTTTGTGTATGAAAAAAGCATTAGTAGTATTACTAGGTGCTGCTGTGTTTTCCCTAGGTATGGGAAGTGATGTGCTAGCAAGCGACTATGGCACGATTACAATTTCCGGTTCTGCTACGGATACATTTGTAGCAAATGAATCGGTTGTATTAGTAACTAATCGCATAGAACGTGACACCGTGGCGGATGCTAAAGTAGAAAATGATCGTGTATCCGCTGTATTTAGAGAATCATTACGAGATATAGGTATTTTAGATAAAGATATTAAGACCAATAATTATACAATTCGCGAAAAAGAAACATATCTGCGCGATTCTAAAACGTACAAAAAAACTTTTGTGGTGACTAATACGATTCAGGTGACCGTTACAGATAATACTAAAACCTCACGAGTTATCGATAAAGCAGCTGCCGCAGGCATTAGCGAAGTACGGCTTTCAAAAATGGATTTGAATCGTAAAGATAAAGAAGCCTTACGCCAAAAATTATTAATTGAAGCGGCAAAGGATGCACGTCAAAAAGCAGATGCATTGGCGGCGGCATTGGGGACTCGTGTAGTAGGTGTCTCTTCATTTAGTGAGAATAGTTACAACCGTACTTATGGACGTTCTACCATGTACGACATGAAAGCGGTAGCAGTTGCTGATTCACAATCTTCCGTTGAATATGGCGAAAAATCTGAGGATATGTATGTAAGTGTAGTGTTTAAGGTGAAATAGAGGGATATGATGAGAAAATTAGTAGTAGCACTTGCCGTTATGGGGGCCCTTACTTTTGGTGGTTCACATGCTGTGTTAGCTAGCGATTATGGCACAATTTCGGTAACGGGATCGGCACAGGAAACGTTTGTTGCTAATGAAGCCGTTGTGCGCGTGTCAAATCGTATTGAAAAAGATACCGTTGCAGAAGCTAAAACCGAAAATGATCGTATATCCGCAGTATTTAGACAAAATTTGCGTGATCTTGGTGTTGCGGACAAGGATATTCGTACAACTTCTTATTATATTGATGAAAATGAACGAGAAATTGGTAATACAGGAAAATATAAGAAAACGTATATCGTAAATAATATCATTGAAGTTACTGTTACAGATAAAACAAAAACATCTCAAGTATTTGATAAAGCCGCAGCTGCAGGCATTACAGATGTGCAACTAGCAAAATTCGATTATAATAGTGCGGACAAAGCGGCATTGAATCAGAAACTTATGTTAGAGGCTGCCAAAGATGCACGCCAAAAAGCAGATAAATTAGCAGAGGCATTGGGGACACGTGTAATTGGGGTAGAGTCTTTTTATATCAATGGAAATGGATATCGTGAAGATCGGATGTATGCTATGGTGGCCGAAAAACCAGTGGCTGCTGTGGAGGATTCACAATCTGCCATTGAATATGGGGATAAAACAGCTGATTTTAGTGTAAATGTTGTGTTTAAAGTAAAATAATCTAAACGGGGTTGCAACATATGTGTAAAAAGTACCATATGTTACAACCCCGTTATTTATAAATCTGGGTAGGTTTGTTGATTAACTACCAATACTATTTAAGGATAAACTATTAAATTCTCTGTGTTTTCGAAAGCATAATGTTCAAAATTTCTGGATCTGTTTCTTTCATGCCTACAGAAGCTAGGCGACCAATATTGCGAATGGATTCGTCTGCTGATTCAGCGACAATGCCTTCCACACCAGTGATGCGAATACCGTCACGAGCGAGAAGGACGGCTTTAACAGCCGAGTTTGTGGCTGTAGCTACCTTAGAAGCACAACTACTAGCTGCGCCATCACAAATCATACCAATTAAATCACCGGTCATATTATTGAGGGCACGGTCTATGACAGCTTCATCTTCTGTGAGCAGGTAGGCCATACCAGCAGAAGCCCCCATAGCTGCCGTAGCTACGGCACAAAGGGCCGATAATTTTGGCAAAAAGGCATGAACATAAATTGCGATTAAATGACTAAGGGCCAAGGCACGTGTGCGTTTTTCTGCAGAGTAGCCTTTTAAACGAGCAAGCACACTAATAGGTTCAGTGGCCGTAATGCCTTGATTACCACTGCCAGAGTTCGTCATGGCTGGCAGTGGAGCACCGCCCATGCGAGCATCAGAAGCAGCAGCTGTATACATAACAATCGTATTTGTGATGTCGTTAGATGTAAAGCCGTCTTCCATACTGCGTTTCATACAAGCTCCAATATTTAAACCGTATTGGCCAGTTAAACCTTCTTCCGCTAAGAGGTCATTTAAATCAGCACCCTCATTTAAGAACTCGATATCATTGATAGGAACGGTTGTGACAAATTCGAAAATGTCTTTTGTGCTTAACGTTTGCATAAACTTTTTATTATCATCAATCACGAGTTCATGAGAGGCTTCTTTTTCTTCGATAATTTGACCATCTAATTCACGACGAATAATATTTGTGTGCGCATCGGCAATGCACACGCGAGACACATGATTAGGTGTGTGAATGATAGCTTCGGAATATAAAATGTGAGGCACAGGGGTCACTTCAATAGTTACTTTACCTGCTGCCAATAAGGCTTTGCCTTGTGCTACGACTGTAGGCGTAATATTTTTTAATACTTGGAGGCCTGCCTCTGGATCACCGCCAAGGGCACCTACGGCGGCAGCAATCGGTAATCCGGCGACGCCAGTGCCGGGAACGAATACGCCAAGACCATTTTTCATCAAGTTGGCTGAAACTTTGGCTTCAATTTTAAGGATATCTTCGCCTTTTACCGCTTGATAGGCTACCGCGGCTGCATAGGCTAAGGAAATGGGTTCTGTACAGCCGGTAGCTGGTTTTACTTCATTATGTAAAATGTCTAACACTTGTTGGATTTGAGCTTGTATTAACATAAGTAATACCCCGTTTAATAATCTGCATATAAAATAGTCCTCTCAAGACTAGTAGATATTATTAAACTCTATAACTCGTTCCCTCTCTCCTTTTAGTAGTTATACTATTAATAGTATAACGGTAAATATGGTAAATTTCAAAGTAATTTTGATATAATATGGAAGGAGGTTGTCTTGTTATTTAGGCGTATTTGCAAGAAACTTATATTATATATTTAATCAGTAATCAAGAGTAATAAAGGATAATGCATATGAAAGTTATATATAAATCTCTATTCATGGCGATGTTGATGAGCGTAGCTATACTTCCAGCCGCTGATGTTAATGCCACCAGTGAAATATCTGTACCCATACAAGAAATGGATAGTAAGGTAGATTCAACAACGCTTGTGCTTACTCCAAATGATTGGGAGTATAAAGGGCTGCAAACACTCGTTAAACATGGGGCGATTGTAGATACACATGGTATTGTATTAGGTGAAAATCCGTATACGTTAGCGGAGTTGCTGCCTCTGTTAGCTGATGCAGTGGAAGAGCAAAAGAATTTTAATGAAAATGACCGCAATACGATTAGTCGATTAGAAACAAAATTTGCAGAGGATATTCGCCAATTTAGAAGAGAGCGAGAAATTGAAAAAATTGATGCAGAACGGGCACAAAAAGAAGAACAAGAGCGTGGGCGGAATTCTAATTTGACATTAGAAGAACAAGAACGCTATGCGAGAGCAGAAGAATCGACTTTAACACCGCGCAAGATGAGCCAAGCAGAAATTGATAATAAAATGAAAAACTTCAAGGTGGATGATAGCCGTGTGAAAGTCAATGGCGATGTACGGATTCGTTATACGAATAATAAAGAGGATGTGAAAAATAGTAGAACGGACCTGCGTACACGCATTGAAACGAGAATTCAATTATAGAATGGAATGAGTGTCCATGTTAAGAGCTAAACCATTTACAGCAGATTGACGAAGACTTCGGAAAAACTTTGTAAATAGTGTTGACAGATATGGGCACTCTTGCTATAATTACTCTTGTGTTACGGGGCATAGCGCAGTTTGGTAGCGCACCTGGCTTGGGACCAGGGGGTCGCAGGTTCGAATCCTGCTGCTCCGACCACTTTTTTTTTACTTTTACGCGGGTGTAGCTCAATGGTAGAGCCCCAGCCTTCCAAGCTGGTCGCGAGGGTTCGATTCCCTTCACCCGCTCCAATTTTTTACCTTAAAGATATATATAAGCCGTAGGGCTTATTTTTTTGCTTAAAATTAGTACTTGTTAAAAAAGGCGAATAATAATAAAATAATATAGTAATGGTATACATGGTTCAGTAGCTCAGTTGGATAGAGCAACGGCCTTCTAAGCCGTGGGTCGGGGGTTCGAATCCCTCCTGGATCACCAAAAAAATGTAGTAGCCGCAAGGGATTATGAACCTTGCGGCTACTTTTTTATGTAAAAATATGAAAATGGACTTCATTGACGTACGTCTTAGCGTATTTTACAATTAAAATAAATGAAAGGATGTATTTTTATGACCATTGTGAATGCAACAACAGCTCGAAAGTCTTTATATCAATTAATTGCAGATGTAAATGATACGAGTATACCTGTAACAATAACATCTAAAGGCAAAATGCCATTTTGGTTTCAGAAAAAGATTGGCAGGCTTTACAAGAAACCCTTTATTTTAATTCAGTGCCAGGGTTGGTAGATAGTATTTTAATGAGTGAAAAGGAAGACTTGTCTGATTTAGAACGTTTTGATTCCCATGAGGAATGGTAATGTACGAAATTGTATTTAGCGAGGTGGCAAGAAAAGATAAGCAAAACTCAAGGTGCTAATTTAGCGGATAAGGCCAAAGTTTTATTATGTATCATTCGAGAAACTCCAATTCAAAATCCTTCTCCTTATGAAAAACTACTAGGTAATTAAAAAGATAAATATTCTCGAAGAATTAATATCCAATATAGGTTGGTGTATTCGGTGCATCCAGCGGAGGATAATTCATTTGAGGGGGATTGTTCTTGCACATAGAATGTGGACACATTATGAGTGATTTTTATGTTATATGTAAATTGAGAAGCTAAAAGCGATATAGGTTTAACTTTGGCAATGGTTGGTATTATCCTGTTAGTCAGGATTTAATGTTTGGTTCATGGGCTATAGGAGCCTCACATGAAAGTCGCAATGATGACTTGATTTATAACCAGATGGGGAAATGCTTAAACATTTTAAAAGGGTATGTAAAATGCTTCTGGTCAACATTAAAAGGAAATTTCTTTTATGTAATATAGATAGAAAGTAAGGAATAATAATGGATAAGATAGATGAATTAACAGCATATATTGCTAAATTTTGCCAAGACCGTGATTGGGACCAATTTCATAACCCAAAAGATTTAGCGATTGGTCTTTCTACGGAAAGTAATGAATTGTTAGATTTATTTCGTTTTAAAACTAGTGAACAGATGGCAGAGATGATGTCAGATAAGATAAAACGAAAAGAAATTGCGAATGAATTAGGTGATATCTTTTTCTTTTTGATTCGATTTGCGCAGCGGAATCATTTTGATCTTACACAGTGTGTGAAAGATAAAATGGCTTATAATGAGAAACGATATGCAGTGGAAAAAGTAAAAGGTAAAAATTTAAAGTATAATGAATATGATGAGTAAAATAATATGGATACATCGATAAAAATAGTACAGCAAGATAGTAATTTTGAAATTAATGGAATAAATTTTGCTGATGCAGAAATTAAAGAGTTAAATCATCCAAATTTTGAAAATTGGCCTGTTTTATATATTCTTACACACACAGATTCCAATACATTTAAAACGCCACTAGCTTATGTAGGTCAAACTACTGGTGCGCGGAGACGAATGGTACAGCACTTGAACTCTGAGACTAAAAAAGAATTCACGAAGGTCCATATTATTTATTCTAAAGAATTTAATCAATCAGTAACGTTTGATTATGAATCTAAATTGATAAGCTTAATGGCGGCAGATGAAAAGTTTAAGCTTATTAATGGAAATGGTGGATTATCTGATAAACGTTATTTTAATAAAACGTATTACAATGATTGTTTTGAATCTTTGTGGCTTTCATTAAAAAAAGCGAACCTTGTAACGCATGATTTAGCAGAAATAAAAAATTCTGACTTATTTAAATATTCGCCCTTTAAAGTATTGAATGGAGATCAAGAGCTTGCTGTACAAGAAATTTTCTCTGCTATAAAAGCCAATAAACAAGAACCGATTGTTATTCGAGGGATGCCTGGCACAGGTAAAACGATTATTGCTATCTATATGATGAAATATTTACGAGATAGTGAGGAATTTAAAGATAAAGAAATTGCTCTTGTTGTGCCACAAGCCGCACTAAGGAAAACCTTAAAGCGGTTATTTAAACAAATCTATAATTTGAAAGCGACGGATGTCATCGGTCCAAGCGCTGTGATAAAAAAACAGTATGATATTGTTTTTGTGGACGAAGCTCATCGATTAAAACAACCTAAGAATATTGTTAATCTGAAAAGTCATTATGATAATAATGAGGCTGTAGGTTTAGGAAAAACAGAAGGTGTAGAGTTAGATTGGATTATTAGACGAGTACCTTGTCCTATATTTCTATACGATATGAAACAGGTTATTGGGCCTTCTGGCACAAATGTAGAATTATTTGATAGTCGAATTAGTAAAACGTCACAGAATGCGATTACAACCATTACGTTAAAAACACAAATGAGAACCTCTGGTGGCGAATCTTATATTACTTATGTAGAAGATTTGCTAAATCAAAACGTAAAAGAAAAATTGCAGTTTAAATCTGGCACGCATGATGGTGAATATGAATTTTATCTTGTAGATTCCTTTACAACATTTAACGAATTGATGTTAGAAAAGGAGAAACAAGTCGGCCTTTCTCGCATGGTGGCTGGCTATGCGTGGGATTGGAAAAGTAAAAAGGACCCTAGTACTTTTGATATCGAGATTGACGGTATCAAGAAGCAATGGAATACACGTACGGAAGATTGGGTGAATAGTAAAAACTCCTTAAAAGAAATGGGGAGTATTCATACTGTGCAAGGTTATGATTTAAATTACGGTTTTGTTGTATTAGGTCCTGATATTAAATACAATCCAGAAACGAATGAAATTTATGCAGATACGCAGTGTTATTTTGATAAAAATGGTAAAAAGACAGCTACCCAAGAAGAGTTAAATCAGTATATTAAGAATATTTACTATGTACTAATGACCCGTGGTATTAAGGGAACGTATTTATATGTTTGTGACCCTATGCTGAAAGAATATTTGAAACAATTTATAGATACTTATAAAGAAAAAACGGGGTTATAACAGGAGAAAAAATACTCTTTTGGTTACCCCCCCTATATAAGAATATGTAGGCTCCATAATAAATATAGGTGAGGCAGAAGAGCCGGTGTTATTTCAACATTATTTTTGGCAAAAGATTCAGAAAAAGGAGGGTCCCGTTATGGGGAACCTCCTTTTAGTAACTTTTAATAAACTTTCATAATCTACAGCAATATTCCTGTTGCTAAGAAGCCAAAGGCTACAGAAAAGGCAATGGTTAATACGCCTGGTATAAAGAATGGATGGTTAAATACAAGGTTGCCGATGCGTGTAGTACCTGTATCATCCATTTGTACAGCGCCTAATAATGTTGGGTAGGTTGGCAATACGAATAATGCAGATACGGCTGCAAAGGAAGCAATAATGATATTAACGCCCTGTGTATGTTCAGGCGTAATGCCTAACGCTAAGATAACGGTTGGAATCAAAGCTTGTGTAGTTGCTGCCTGTGAGTACAATAGCATACTAGCAAGGAATAATGCGACTGCTAATAAGAATGGATAGGCAGCTACAAGATTCGTAGCGAGAATCTTGATTTCCGGTATATGACCTTTTACGAACGTATCCCCTAGCCAAGCAACGCCGAGTACGCAGACACAAGCGGAAAGCCCAGATTTAAAGGTGCTCATTTCTACGAGTTTGGCCGTATTTAATTTGCAAGTTAATGTAATAAAGGTTGCAATAGCCATCATGAAGCCGACGATAGCATCGTTACGTCCAAGGACAACAGGGTTGATCCAACCTACATTTTTAGAAATTGCTGTTGCATATAACACGATAGCAATAACACCGATAAAGAAAATCCAAACAGCGCGTTTGGCGGTAGGTTTTAATTCGGATTGACCTTCTTTTGATTGTACAGGTGCTACATGCCCTGCGGCTAAACGTTCTTGGTAGATGGCATCGCTAGACAAATCATTATTGGAGAAATTAGACATAATGAATGCGGTAACCATACAAGCGATATATGTCGTTGGAATACAAATACCAAGTAGAAGTGGATAGGAGATACCCAATGGTTCTAAGAAACCGCTCATCGCAACAACGGCGGCAGAAACAGGACTAGCGGTAATGCCAATCTGGCTAGCCACTACGGCAATAGATAATGGAACGGATGGTTTAATATTCTCACTTTTCGCCACTTCTACGATTACAGGAATCATAGAAAAGGCTGTGTGACCTGTTCCGGCCAATAGTGTTAGTACATAGGTAACGGTTGGAGCTAAATAATTAATGTGTTTTGGGTTTTTACGCAAGATGCGTTCTGCGATGCGTACTAAATAATCGAGACCACCTGCAAGTTGTAATGCGCAAATAGCTGCAATGGCGGACATAATAATGAGAATAACATCCCAAGGTACTTGTCCAGGTTTCATGCCCATGCCAAGTGTCAGTGCTACAACACCGAGACCGCCAGCATAGCCGATACCCATACCACCTAGCTTAACACCGAGAAATATGGCCCCCAATAGAATAATAATTTGCATAATTACAAAAATATCCATCGTATCCCTCTTTCCTAAATAAAACCATATTTTTGTATACAACATTATGTATATGTTTATACTATCACTTTTTATAGTACACGCATAGGAACTATGCTAAGTTTATATAATAATACCTTTTAGAAAGGCTGTCATATAAAAAACGAACAGGTGAGTGCATAGGGGCACCTGTTCGTTTTTTAGTGAGTTAGTTAAATTATTTTAAGTCAAGTTGCGTGATTAATTCTATGTTACGGTTCTGTATATTCGGGGATTCACAGATTTCATTTATTGAGGTAAAAGTTTAATGCGTTACATTAGTTTTCAGATATGCGATCATCGTGATTCCAGAATTTATTCTCTTTCCGTTCTTGGTTTTTCATGTCTTGATGGATATGTTTTCTGTTGTGTTTGCGCATACCTAGTCTTTTTTCATCCATCTGATTCATGTTTTCCGTGTGTTTTTGTTTCATCTGGTGCATAGAACTATGTTGCGTATCTTTCATAGGTATTTTATTCATGTCATTTACATCCATATGATTGCTTGCCGCACTTGCATTTGTGGAAAGCCCTACGGCTGTTGTTAACATGCCTGCTACTGTTAATATTTTTAATGTATTTGATAATTTCATAATTATTATCCTCCTAAACTATATGATTAAGATATTAAGGTTTACTGTGTACCTTATGTGGTTAGTATAACGAAAAAGTATGTGCAAAATATGTTTGGAATATGGAGAAAATATGGAAATGTGATTAGTTAATAGAAGAGGGATTGTATGGAAATTTTATTGATATTGTATTTAGGCAAATGAAAAGCACAAGCGATTAAGAAAAATCACCTGTGCTTTTGCGATGGTTGTTTTATTGTAGAGGGGCAGTTTTGTTTATTTAGTGTTGCTTTTAGATTATTGTCTGTAAGGACAATCAGCATATCTTGCATAATGTCTGTTCATAGGACGTTGCGTAGTATTCCAGCCATTTTTATCCGCGTCATCTTGAGATTGTATTGCATTTGGGTAATATGGACAGTCAGGTGGTACTTGGCAATGTTGCATCTGTCTTGGTCGCCTATTAAAATTATCAGTTGACGTGTTGTCAGCAGCATTTACGCTTATAGCTAATATAGAGGATGCGGTTAAGATCCCTGCGATAGCAAGGACTTTCATAGAATGTAAACGTTTCATGTTCATAACCTCCTAGCTTAATAATAGAAATGAAACAAAGGTTGGTGGAGCGGGAGTACTCTTCTTGTGCTTTTAGTATAGAGGACAAGTATGTGCACATTATGTATAGATTATGGAGAAATTATGGATGTTTGTGTTAAAGGGAGTTGAATGGTAAAGGTGGACCCTTTGCCTAATTTGCTATTTACAGTTATGTCTCCGTGATGCGTTTTGACAATTTGTTTTACAATAGCAAGTCCTAATCCCGTACCACCACTTTTTTTATTTCGCGACTTATCTGCACGATAGAAGTAATCAAAAATAAAGGGTTGATCACCTTCGGCAATACCCATACCCGTATCTGTTACTGAGAGTATAACGGTTTCTGCTGTGGCCTTGGCGCGGAAGGTAATCGTGCCACTGTCGGTATAGCGAATACTGTTCATAATCAGGTTATATATGCACTGCTCAATTAGGTCAGAATCGGCCTCTATCACTGGCAAGTTTTCAGCAATGCAGTGCTCTAACACTAAGTTTTTTTCTTCCACGAGAGGCGTTAGTTTATTCATAATTTGTGGAAGTAGAAGGGCAAGGTTAACACTTTCTAGTTGTACTTCAAGTTGTCCAGCCTCCATAAGTGTTAGTTTCTTCAAGCGATTAACGATGCCCGACATGCGGTTTACTTCTTCTAATAAGTTGCCCATTTGCTTTGGTGTTGTTTCGATGACTTCGTCTTGCATGCCTTCAATATTGGCTTGCAGAATTGTAAGTGGTGTGCGCAGTTCATGGGCTACCGCTGCTAAGTAGGCTTGGCGAGACGTGCGGTTATGTTGTAGGGATTCTTTCATTACTTTAACGGAGTTTGCTAATTGTCCAAGCTCATCGCTACGATTTACCGTTACCGCAGTATCTAAGTCCCCTTGGCTAATGTCCTTTACGACTTTGTTAAGTGACAAAATAGGTTTAACGATATGTCTGGAAAGGAGTGTACTAGCGATAATAACAACTAGAAGCATATAGAAGGACCACTGATAAATAGAAAGTTTTAAATCGGAAATGAAGTGATTTTCATTATCTCCCATGGGTGGAGGGGCCTGTACTTCTTTAAACATGCCGCCACTCATCATAGAGTTTGCGTTCATGTTGTTGCTATGTTGATGTTGGGGATTCGACATATGGTGGGTTTGTTGATTGCGCCGTAGGCCGTTGACCTTGGAACCATGAGAGGCTGTTCCGAGACTAGTCGAAGCGTCCGCGGTAGGCGGTTCTGTAACTGTATTCGTTTTTGTAGAATCCTGCATATCTGTAGTTACTTCTGCAGTTACTGCTGTTTCTATATTCGTACCTTCTGTCATTGTGGAATGGCGGTATGTTTTCCAAAGGTAGTTGTTAAAGTGGTTGGACACTTGTTGATCGATGACGTATATGGTACCACCTACCATAGCAGATAATACTAAAAATAGTACAACAAACACGCGGTAGAGAAGGTGCTTTTTTACATTTAATAGATTCAATTTACTCTCCTATCATCTTGTAACCTACCCCATAAACTGTTTTTATGTTATAAGGTGCTTTGGCATCTGCATTTAATTTTTTACGTAAATTTTTGATATGCGAGTCGATGCTGCGGTCATAACCGTCAAAGGTGATATCTTGCACTGCTGCTAATATAGCGTTACGTGAAAAGGCGCGTCCTGGATGGGACATGAATAAGGCGAGTATATCGAACTCTGTTGGTGTTAACGTGATTGGTGCATCGTCGATAAGCACTTCATGGTTATCCATATTTAATACGAGATTGCCTATTTTTAATATGTTTGTGTTTATATTTGCCTTTGTGGATGTTATAGCGGTGGTGGGGATTCCACTACCGTTTGCAGTGCGTCGTAATACGGCTTCTACGCGGGCTACAACTTCACGGGGACTGAATGGTTTTAATACGTAATCATCTACTCCTAAATCAAAACCTTTTAGCCGTTCCATTTCACCATCACTAGCCGTTAACATAATAATAGGGACTTGGCTAATATGGCGAATATTGCGACATACTTCAAAACCGTCCATACCAGGCATCATCACATCAAGCAGAATGATGTCTGGTTGTTCTGATAGTGCTTTTGCTAAACCAGATACACCATCGTCGGCCGTAATGACTTCAAATTCATTTTTTTCTAAATATGCTTTTACGATAGCTATAATTTTTATATCATCATCAACAATTAAAACTTTCATAATTCCCCTTACAAGATACCATCTTATAGACATATCATTTTTATAATATTATTCATTATCTTAAGTCTTATTTTGTACTATGGTAGGCGCGTTGTAAAGGGGGCGCGATATATCTACATAAAACATCCACAATTGAAAATAGAATGGGAGGGTTAAGTTTTCTTACAAACTGGAAAATTTTTATTGACAAAAAAATGAATATCTTTAATATGATGTATATACATCATATGAATTAAAATTAAAATAGAAAGGTAATGGAGAGATGTATAAAGATGAGATAGCTAATTGTTATTGTGCGAAGGCACATCGTTTAGAAATGATAATGACGAAATATTATAATGACAAACTAGCTCCTTTCAACATAACTGTATGCCAATATTGTCTCTTAATTCATATTGATGCGGCTGAAACAGGATCGCTATCTGAAATTGCAAAACGTGCAAATTTAGATCGGTCAACGCTAGCACGGACAATAAAACCGCTCATACAAAAAGGCTTAGCTGAGGATTTGCGCACAAATGGCGCTCGCAGTAGTCAGATGCGATTAACTAAGGAGGGGAGAGCGAAAATAGAAGAGGTTCGTCAAGCTTGGTTAGCAGCCCAGCACCATATTGAAGAGGTGATGGAGCGTGATAATCTAGCTGTTTTAGATATTTTATTAAAACAAGTTGAAAAATTATAGAGAATGTGAGGAAATATAATGTCAGAAAAAATTAAATTGATGTACTTTACCGATGCATATTGTCCATGGTGCCATGGGTTTGGTGTAGAATTAACCAAGTTTTTGGGGAACCATCCGGAAATTGAAGTTGAAGTTGTAGCTGGAGGGCTTTTCCGCGGTGAACGGGTGCAACCGCTGCCTAATTTTAGAGAAGGGCTAGGCGAAGTTATCAAAAATACACGTGCTTTTTATGATGTAGCATTTAAATCTTTTCCTGCATGGTTTGATGATGCTAACTATGTGATGGATTCGTCAAAACCAGCTAATGTATTGGGGCTTGTTAAACAGAATACAAAAGACGCCCATATCGTGTATAAATTCTATAAACTTATGCAAGGTAATTTCTATGAAAATAGTGCTGATTTAAATAATGCCCAATCCTATATGCCTTGGTTAAAAGAGGTAGGATTAGATGGCGTCATTACCACAGATATGATAGTGGCAGCATTGGCGGATAATTCTATTGGTGAAAAAGATTTTGCGGTGGCACAGCGCTTTGGTATTAGCACATATCCTAATGTATATGTACAACATAAAGATAGATGGTTTGATTTAAAAGGTCCAAATCCTATTAGTGTAGAGGGGTTAGAGAGTAACTACGAAGCCATTTTAAAGCAGTAAAAAAGTAAAAGTACAAAATATGAAAAAAGGGCTCTTAAATCAATCCGAAGAATGACTTAAGAACCCTTATAAAATCTATGGAGCCGATAGCAGGATTCGAACCTGTGACCTACTCATTACGAATGAGCCGCTCTACCAGCTGAGCTATACCGGCACAATATAGTTTTATTTTACGAGCCTAGATTTTTAATGTCAATATTTGTATGACAATTTATTATATTTTATTTATATCAGATGTATTTTGTAAAAAGGAAATGAAGGATTTCATATCTTCTGTTAGTGGTTGCATTGTATTATAGCCAATGCCGATAGTGATACCGAAGGTGGTATCAATTTCAATTTTGTATAAATTATCTTCGTTACGCACGGCTTTATCAGTGAGAAAGGCGCAAGCTAGGCTATCACGAACGAGTTGTTTTATGGTTTGGATTTGATTAGTCCGCATGAGAATGCGTGGGCGAATATGATTTCCATTGAAATATTGTGTAATACGGCTTTGGATATAGGAGGTTTCTTTATAGAAAATCATAGAACTATTCTTGTAATCCATTAGGGTTAGTGGTTTTCCTTTACGTGATTTATATAAAGCTAATAGAGGATCATTTTTACCTACATATAGATGGTAATTCGTGTGCAGTAATGGAGTGAAAACAATATCTGTATGATGCACAGCACCTTCAATGAGAAAGGCCAAGTCTAATTTTTGATTATGTAATAACGAGTGTAGGCGTAAGGCACCGGTTTCATATACTTCAAATTCAATATGTGGATGCGCTTTTATAAATATATTAAAGATGGATGGAAGCAGGAAGTTACTCATCATGGGAGCAATGCCGAGTTTGATGCGGTGTGCTCCTTTTTTGATGCTCTCTAAGCGGGTCTCCATAGCATTAGCATGATGCAATAATAGTTGCGCTTCTATATAGAAACTTTTACCTTCTGGAGTGAGATGTAGATGGCGATTCTTTCTTTCAAATAACGGCATGTGCAAGGAGGTTTCTAAGTTTTTTATGGCAATAGACAAACTAGGTTGGGCGATATGGAGTATCTTTGCTGCCTCGTGCATAGATTTATGTTGCACAACGGTACAAAAGTAGAGTAAAGTTGTTAAATTTAAGTTTGTATTCATTATAATTACCTCATAATGGTTTATTCTATTAGTTGCTATCAGACATATGAGTAAATGTAGTTTTATCTGCTAATTGATAGATTAAAACTACCTGATAATTGATAGATTAAAACTACCTGATAATTGATAGATTAAAACTACCTGATAATTGATAGATTAAAACTATCAACTAATTTATTATCTATATTTTACTCTATTAAAAAGGCTCTGTATACTGAAGACATAAGATAATAATAGAGACACTACGAGAAAATATACATTAAATAATGTACTAGTTTATGTGGTTAAAGAGTTATGGGGGTATGTGTGATGCATGCAATTGAAAAGCTGTTGGCAAGAAAATCAGGTCTTGATACTGTTAAAACAGGACAAATTGTTAACTGTGAAATTGATTTGGCTGGTATCAATGACTTATATTTACAAACGGTTCGTTCTTTTTTTGAAATGGGGGGAACGAAGGTAGCATATCCTGAGCGAATTGCTATGTTCATGGACCACTATGCTCCAGCTTCTACGATTACACAAGCGGCTAATCAAGTACAATTTCGCCAATTTTGTGAGGAGCAACACATTGAAAAACTAATGGATATTGATCAAGGCGTTTGTCATCAAGTCGTAGCCGATTATGGTTGGGCACGTCCAGGTCGTGTCATCGTTATTACAGATTCCCACACGACGACACATGGCGCTTTTGGTGCTTTTGGTACCGGGGTGGGGGCTACTGACCTTGCCATTATTTTAGCAACCGGTCAACTTTGGTTCCGCGTACCTGAAATTATTCGCATTAATTTTGATGGTGAGTTACCGAAAGGTGTATATGCGAAAGATATTATTCTTCATGCTATTGGAGATTTAAAAGCTGATTTTGCTGTTTATAAAGCTGTTGAGTTTACTGGTTCTACGATTGCAAACCTAAGTATTTCTGAACGTATGGCACTTTGCAATATGACAACGGAAATGGGAGCAAAAGCGGCCTATATTCAACCGGACGCAGTAACAATAGAATTTCTTGCTTCTAAAGGGCTTGAAGAAGGACGCGATTACGAAGTGTATAATACAGATCCAGATTTTAAATATGCTGCTGAAATTAGTTATGATACAACAAAAATTAAACCGCAAGTGGCAGCACCTTCTAGTGTAGACAACGTATTTGATATTGTTGAATATGAAGGTCAAGTTGTTAATCAGTGTTATCTTGGTTCTTGTACAGGTGGGCGTGTGAATGATCTCCGTGTTGCAGCTGAAATTGTGAAAGGGAAACATGTGCCTCGTCTAGTCCGTTTTGTTGTTGTACCAGCATCTAAAGCGGTGTTCCTTGAAGCGATGGAAAAAGGGTATGTACAAACTCTTGTTGAAGCTGGTGCTACTTTTGTAACGCCAGGTTGCGCGGCTTGTCTTGGTACACACGAAGGCATGCTGGCCTCTGGTGAATATTGCATTACTACGACAAATCGCAATTTTCCAGGGCGTATGGGCTCGACAGAAAGCCGCATATTTTTAGCTTCTCCAGCAGCTGTGGCGGCGGCTGCTGTTAATGGAAAAATCGTTGACCCAACACCATACTTATAAGCAGATAGAGGAGATACACATGGACACAAATATTAAAGGTAAAGTATATACATTTGGAGATAATATCGATACGGATCAAATTTATCCAGGACGCTTTGTGGAATTAACGGATTTAGAAGATATTTTGCCACATACGATGCAAGGAGCAGATCCTACATTTGCTAGCCGATTTCGGACAGGTGATATTATTGTTGGGGGCACTAATTTTGGGTGTGGATCAAGTCGTGAGCATGCTGCCATTTGTTTAAAAGGGATTGGCGTAGGTGCTATTATTGCCGAGTCCTTTGCACGCATTTTTTATCGTAATGGCATTAATTTAGGGTTACCGCTCGTTACTTGTCCTGGTATTAGTAAACTAGACTTAGATGGAAAGACGGTTACGTTAGATTTTGTAGAAGGTACTCTAAAATTAGATGGCAACGTTGTTGCACATGTAGAAGCCTTTACGCCTTATGTATTAGATATTTTGGAAGCTGGCGGTATAAAGGGGCTAATTCGGAGTAAGCTTGTTAAATAACAATGTATGAGACTGTTGTATATAGATGAAATAGTAACTCTGAAATTGGCTATGATCACTAAGGTAGAATCTCTTTTACGAGGACTCTTATTGATTGAACATATATATAAAAATTTTATAAAAATAAAATTGCCATATTGACACATATCTTGCCTAGAGATATGATAATAAAAATGCCATAAAGAGATGCGATATACACGTTTTATAACGAAAGTAGCCGCATCTCTTTTTTGAGGCCTGAAAGGGCGATTTTTACTATTCGTGTAGTGAATTTAACTTTCAGAAAATGTGAATAAGTTGAAAATGGAGGCAAAAATGAGTCAGAATTTTGAAAATGAAGCCGTCGAAGAACGTATGTATGAACCCGGAGAAGAGGGGCATCATATAAAAAGTTTAATCGCATCTGTATTAGGATATGCGGCAGATGGTATGGATATGTTCTTTTTATCCTTTGTCTTAGTTTTCATCATTAAAGAGTTTGGTTTAACACCAGGTGAAGCGGGAAACTTAACTTTGGCAACGACCATTGGTATGTGGATTGGTTCCTATGTGTTTGGCATTTTGGCTGATATGATTGGCCGGGTAAAAATGTTATCCCTTACTATTATTATCTATTCCTTCGCTACCGCAGCCATTTATTTCGTATCTGATTACAGTCATTTGCTTATCCTTCGCTTCTTGGTAGGTCTTGGGGTAGGTGGCGAGTTTGGCATCGGTATGGCAATCGTAACGGAAACGTGGGCTCCTAAAATGCGTGCTCGTGCTACTTCTTGGGTATCTATTGGTTGGCAGTTTGGTGTTCTTGCAGCTTCCTTTATCGTAGCTGCTGTTGTTCCACTAGTAGGGTGGCGTGGTGTATTCCTTATCGGCTTAATCCCAGCAGCGATTGCTGTATATGCGCGTTTTGCACTTCGTGAACCTAAAATGTTCCTTCGTCGTAAAGAACGTCTAGCTTTCTTAAAAGAAAAAAAAGTAGCAGGTACTATTACAGAAGAAGAAACGAAAGAATTACAACGCATGAGCGGTATTCCTATTAAAGCGTTATTTGCAGATAAAGCTACTACAATGGCAACAATTGGTCTTACTATCATGTGTGTGGTACAGAATTTTGGCTATTATGCCATCTTTAGCTGGATGCCAGCTGTGCTAGCTCAGAAATATGGCTATACGTTAGCCAAAGCTAGCGGTTGGATGAGTATTTCTGTAACAGGTATGTTGATTGGTATCGTGTTGTTTGGCTATCTAGCCGATAAAATTGGTCGTAAGAAAACGTTTGGGCTTTGGTATATAGCTGGTACAATTTATTGTATTTTATACTTCTTCTTTTTTACTAGTCAGGAAGCCCTTCTTTGGGGAAGTGCATTGCTTGGTCTTACTGTAAATGGTATGATGGGCGGCTATGGGGCTGTTCTTGCTGAAAACTATACGTCTGAAGCACGATCTACTGCGGAAAACTTTATTTTTGGTACAGGTCGTGGTCTGGCAGGATTTGGTCCTGCTTTAATCGGTTGGTTAGCTGCTGGTAGCAGCGTTTATAGTGCTATGAGTTTCATCTTCTTAATCTATCCAATAGCCTTTGTAGCTATGTGGTTACTTGTACCAGAAACAAAAGGCAAAGTTATTGAATAAAAGCGTATAGTTAATCCACTAATATAATTGATAATATAAAAATTGGTAACATAAATTCATATAGTTATTAATAGCCATCCATATGGATGGCTATTTTTTGTATATCGAAAACCCCCGGATAGTCCGGGGGTTCAGTTAAGCTTTAGCGTTGAGTCTTTAAAATTTTGACTCCCTTAGGTATTATTAGATTGCGGTCCGTCAACTGCAATAAAATAA
>Ga0129306_1000230_pt1 | contig 98653 bp, 88 predicted proteins | sample P827metagenome_FD_94438 | JGI IMG/M metagenome (GOLD analysis project Ga0129306, IMG submission 94438) | Capybara group fecal microbial communities from Wisconsin, USA - P827 metagenome | ecosystem: Host-associated > Mammals > Digestive system > Large intestine > Fecal | place: USA: Wisconsin...
ATACTTAATTTCCAAATATAATTTTAAAATCTAAACATCGAATTGACTGGGCTGTAGGCTTCCCGGCGTTTGTTTGTCCGCCAGGAAACCAAGCCCTTTTCTGTTGATTAAAAAAACGTTCCTTAGATCAATACATTATCCCGCTTTATCCACAGTGCAAGCGTACTTCTGGTCACGCCGAGTCTTCGTGCTATGCTGGATTGTGATTCTCCGCGAAGAAGCGCCTCTGAAATATCCGATGCGAACGGATCGAGTTTGTAATGCTGGTTCCGCGTGCCGGGTTTTCGCCCGAGTTTCATTCCCTCTGATTTTTTGCGCGACAATGCCTCCCGCGTCCGCTCCGAAATCAGTCTCCGTTCAATCTCGGCCGACAGCCCGAAGGCAAAAGCCAGCACTTTGCTTTGGATATCGTCTCCCAGGCGGTATCCTTCCTTGATGGTCCATACGCTGCACTCCTTCTCCATGCAGGTGTTCAGGATATCCATAATCATGAACAAACTGCGGCCCAGTCGCGACAACTCGGCGCAGATGATAAGATCGTCCTTTCCGACACGCTCCAACAGTTTCCCCAGCTCGCGTTCGCTAGCCGCCCGCGTGCCTGAAATGGTTTCCTGGATCCATCCGCCTACGGCGAGATGCTCCTTTTGACAAAAAGCAGTGATTTCATAGCGCTGGTTTTCCAGCGTCTGCCGGTCTGTAGAGACCCTGATGTACCCGTAAATCATAATGTTGAAAGATTTTAAAATACGGATACAAAGTTCGCCGCTTTCAGTGGAGCTTCCTTTTTTTCGGCTATAGCGCCGGAATCAAATCTACGGCCTTCCGCTTGCTTTCGTCCACTATCTTGGCATAAACCTGCGTAGTGGTCACTCTTTTATGCCCGAGCAGTTTGGAGACGGTATAAAGGTCGGCGCCGTATGCCAGGTCCAGTGTTGCGAAGGTATGCCTGGCGCAGTGGAAGGTTATGGGTTTGTCTATCCCGGCTCTTTCTATCATCTTGCGCAGGTACTTCTGTATCATGCAGCGCTTGGGGAGATTGAAAACCTTGTCAGATTCCTTGGCCTGTCCTTTTGCAGGCATTACTTTAAGCGCATTGTCAGAAAGCGGGAGGTACAGTTTCTCTTTCGTCTTGACTTGCGTCAGGTCCACCTGTTTGCTGCCGTCGGACATCGTCTTGATTTTTCCCCAGGTCAGTTCCTCGACATCGCTGAGACGAAGCCCGCAAAAACAGCTGAACAGAAATGCCGGAAGAATGGCCTTCTCGTAATCGTTCTGAGGGATGACTGCTGCAAGCGCCCTCACCTCCGGCATCGTCAGATAAGAACGGTTGGACGCCGGTTTGGAAGGTTTGTCCTTGGGGTCCATCTTGCTTACCGGATTAAACTTGATGATATCTTCCCTGACCGCCTTGTTGAGCGCCGCCGTAAAAATGCCGAAATAGTCGTATTGCGTGTGGGGAGAAAGAGGTTTCGGCGTGAAGTTCTTCTTCTTTATCGGTTTTCTGTCATTCCTTTTGGGAGGAAGGGTCACCGCCTTCTTCAGATAGGCGACAAAGCCTTTACAGAAATCCTTGTCAATCTTTCCGATCTCTACGTTCTCCCCGGCATATTGGATGAAGTGGTTTATTCCGTTGTCGTATGTCTGGTAAGTGCTGGTTCCTCTCTTTTTGGCTTCGGCCGACAGGGAGCGCATATATTCGACGAAATTCATTTTGCTTAGAATCCGGGAATTGCTGAAACCATACTCACCATTCTGCAACTCCACGATCTTCTGCGCCTTGTACGCCTCCGCCGTCCGAAGGGTTTCGTCATTTTGGGCTGAACGTCCGGGGACAAGATACAACTTCAGGAATTCATATTTCCTGACGCCGCCGGAGTAGTAATCCAGATACAGGGACTGGCTTCCGTCTTTCAGTTTCTTCGCCCGCAATCTGATGGGCCCTTTTTTCTGTTTTATCGCTCCCATGTCAAAATATCTTTGCATACAAAGATAGTATATTTTTGTTACCCGAGTAACAAACGGGTAACAAAAATAGGGATATTATGGCGATATCAATGTCAGCGAAGCGTCTTGGGTGCGGAGAAGGAAAATGCCGTTCTATAGTGTTAGAACGGCATTTTTATAGCATTTTCTTGGCTGTTTTGTTACAGGGGATGGTGAGCGTATGCGTGAAAAGTTCTCATACATACGATTGTTCAGAAGTTTGATTTTTATCAGGAGGTCGTAGAGACCGTCTTCGCTGAGGATGCCTCTAGCCATATCTTTAGGAATCTGACCTTTCTCATCAGCTTCGAAATCACGCAGCCATAGTCCTTTGTATTCATAGCGGTCTAGAAGTCGGATGTCATTCTGTACTTCCACGTAATTGTCCAAGGCCTCTTCAAGGGCATCTGTGACCTTTTTAACACGATTGAAGCGTTCCTCCATCTTCTGGACACGGGCGATGGTTCGTTGTGATAATGTTTACTTATCTTCGTTTATAGTATGTCGCATAACACTCTTCTGATTGACCGACTTTGTGCCATATCATGTACATAACTTCGTTTTCAATACCGCATAAGTGATTTCTCCGGTGAATGAAGGAAAAGAAACTATGAACTTTCCAAATACAATCTATCCGGATGCCTTGTCGTATTCATAACTGCTGCTCTCCCTACAATAAGGAGAGAAGAATAGAACCGTATCGTCTTTGAAAAACTTGAGACCCTCTTCTTCGTTTTCATCTGACCATTCTGACCCATAAAGGACATAGTTGTCGTTAAAAGAAATCGGCAAACAGGAAGATAAGCATATAGCAGACAATACGATGGCCATAATCAATTTTAAATGTTTTTTCATAATCCCTTCTTCTTGATTAAACGAATGCAAAGGTTCAAATTCATATTTGCTTTCACGAAGCGGTTCCCCGAAATTGCTGGTTTAATAGAATCGTTATACCGTGAAAGAAACTCACGATGGAACACAACCGCTTGATTTCCTTCCAGTTGTTGATTGGCCCAAAAGTCACCTTCAAATACTTCTAATACATTTCCATTCGGACCCCTAAACCCTGCGGGTAAAGATATCCCAACAGGATTGCATATCTCCAAGAGTTCTTGCCATTGCTTAGGAGTAGGGACAGAATTGGAGTATCTCTCCTGAGCTTCCTGCAAAGACATGCTCCCCACGTATTCCTTAGACCATAAAGTGCCAGATGGCAATCCAAGGTCCACCCATTCTGGTTTAGTATTCTTATAGTATGCACCTGTCGGCTTTACAGATATCTCTTTCAGATTTGCAAAGTTCAAAGATAAGTCATCCTCACTATATGAATATACTCCCAAATTAGGGGCGGAGCACTCCTCGTTCAAATACAATCTTACGCTGTCATCCTTCGGGCTGTATTGAACTAATTTATGTGTGCGTATCTTAGCGATGTCCTTTTCCTCTGAAGCAATCTTTAACTCTAATACCGACCCCTGTTTAAGTTTGTCGTTATCTGTTTTATGTGTCACCCACATTTCGACCCATAGGTGTTCTCCTTCCTCTGATTCAAGCAATAAGTCTGGTCTCCTGTAGTAGCGACCGTCTATTATGACTCTCTTTTCTGGAGTTATCTTTTTATACTTTTGAGTCAAGTCGATGGTTTGTTTTATCTGCCTTTTAGTGCAAGTTATCTTATTGGCCACACAATTGTCTATACACCTTATTTCAGAGTAGACTTCTATGATAAAAGGCAGACCTTCATCAAGGCAGTGTTTATACTCGTCATAGAAAACCTGCTCAGCAGTAGAATGAAGGTAATAGTTGGGTTCGCAATGTAATCCGTAGTGACGGAAATGTTTCGCCCTAAAGTCACCCAAGACGGCTTCCATTTTCAATCCACAACAAGGACAGTTGAACTTGTGTTTGTTGCGATAATCGTTGTCCTTATCGTTCTCCTGTTTGACAAAATCAATATCGACGGAGTGTTCACTTCCGTCTATGATTGCCGTTCTATACTGTACATCGCCTAAAATCATTATTCCTCACAATTGTTTGAACCTTTAAAGATAAAAAGAATATATTACTAATCATAATACTCCACATATATTGTTAAAATAAATAATTATCGCTCTGCGGACAGAACGTCCTATATTCAGACAAGCATATCACATAAGCCGAGAGCGTCGTGGAGAATAATGCGGTGATATGATAGTTACGATATTTATATAAAGGCAGTGGCGAAGGGTGGACGGCGGCATCGTCCTTTTTCATTGCCGCCGAACGCCATTTGCCACTGCCGTCATTAAACAACGTGGAGATGAATAATAAAAACCGTTGCTGGATTAAAAGAAATATCATACCTTTGCAATGTCGTGATTGGAGCGACTTGTAGCGCATACTTTAAACAGACATCCAGCCCTAAATGGATGCCTGTTTTATTATGTAGAATAGTGAAGCGAAGGTTGTATTGATTTCCCAAAAGTACCGCTGTGGTAGCAAAAACGGGGCAAAATGCGACCTGGGAGATGCTGGCGGAACGGCGGAGGGAGCAATAATTGGCATAATTGCTACCGTGGCGGTACCGGTCCAAAAAATTGCAGGGTACAAGCAAAAATACCCCTATTTTGAGGGTACCGGTCCAGATGATGGACCACTACCGGCACTTAAAGACGCAAAGTGCGGGAGATGTCCCAAATACTGGCCCACCTACAGCAAAAAACGTCAAAAATGCAGGAGATGTCCCCAAAAATGGGACACCTACGACATTTGGAAGGAAGAGGGTGGCGTATGACGGCGGTTTTTAGTATATTTGCAGGAATATGAGAAGATTATTGGCTTTTACAACGGTATTGGTGCTGATTACGGCCTGCAAGGAACGCAAGAGCTTTGAACCCACGTGGGAATCTCTCTCTCAGTATGGGGAGGCGGCGGAGTGGTTCAGGGATGCAAAACTGGGGCTTTGGGCACATTGGGGGCCGCAGTGCCAGCCGGAGGACGGGGACTGGTATGCGCGGCTGATGTATCAGGAAGGGCAGAAGCAGGCTCTGGACCACAGGACGAAGTACGGGCATCCTTCGGAGTTTGGTTTCAAGGACGTCATACATATCTGGACTGCCCCCAACTGGGATCCGGAAGCTATTGTGGCAAGGTTCAGAAAAGCCGGGGCAAGGTATTTTGTGGCCATGGCGAACCATCACGACAATTTTGACCTCTGGGACAGCAGCCATCAGACATGGAATTCCGTGAACATTGGTCCGCACCGCAATATTATTAAAGAATGGGAGAAGGCGGCAAGGAAGGAGGGTCTTCCCTTTGGGGTGAGTGTCCACGCCTCACACGCCTGGCTCTTCTACGACAGTTCACAGGGGGCCGATTCCTCCGGACCCTACGCCGGCATCCCATACGACGGCAAACTTACAAAAGCCCACGGCGCCGGCACCTGGTGGGAAGGACTTGACCCGCAGGAGCTTTACGCCCAGGAGCATCCGGTGGCGCAGCAGTGGGGGTGGGAGTGGCAGGACACCGTTTCCGTGCCCTCGGAGGCCTACCGCAAGAACTTCCTGGACCGCACCCTGGAGCTCATGGACAAGTACAACCCGGACCTCGTATATTTTGACGATACGGTTCTCCCCTTCTGGCCCATCTCCGACGAAGGCTTGCAACTCACCGCACATCTTTATAATAAGAACCCCAAGGCGGTTGTAACCGGAAAGCTCCTTAAGGAGGAGCACAAAAGCGCCATAGTATACGACGTGGAAAGAGGCGTGGTGGACGATATCCAGGAAAAGCCCTGGCAGACCTGCACCTGCCTTGGACAGTGGCATTATGACCGCGGCCTGTATGAGCGTGACGGCTATGTGCCGGCTCCCGCCGTTATCCGGATGCTCATTGACATTGTGAGCAAAAACGGCAACCTGCTGCTCTCCGTGCCCGTCAGGGCGGACGGTACATTAGACGAAAAGGAAGAAGCAATCCTTGACGGAATGGCCGCCTGGATGTCCGTAAACAGTGAAGCCATTTACGGCACACGCCCCTGGAAGGTCTTCGGCGAAGGTGACGGCATCCGCTTCACCGCAAAGGGGCGTGTCATCTACGCACATATTCTGGAGCTACCCGGAGAAAGCGATACAATTATTATAAGGTCACTTGGCGGAGATTTCCTGCCGAAAAGCGTGCACATGCTTGGTTTCAACACGCCTCTGGAGTTCACATGCAGCGATGAAGGGCTTGCTGTAACGCTCCCTTCAGGAGAGCGGCATGGAATGCCTTGCGTACTTAAGATAGAATAAAGTATTTGCAGTTTAAGAAAAAATTGCTACCTTTGTGCCCGTGAACGAGATAGAGGACGCCGGTCCCCTATCTTTTTTATATAGAGCTATGAAAAAAGAAGATATTATCAAGGCCGTGGAGACAGAGGTTGAGGAGAGGGGTTGCTTCCTGGTGGAGGTGACCGTGAGCAAGGACAATGACATTGAGATTGTTATTGAAAAGGAAGAAGGCGTGGTGGACTGGGAGGACTGTGCAGCTATAGACAAGGTAATGCACGGAGCCTTTGACCAGGACGTGGAAGACTATTCCCTCACCGTGTCGTCGGCGGGTCTTGACAGGCCGTTCAAGGTGCTGAAGCAGTATCAGAAGGCTATTGGCAGCCAGGTGGACGTATGGATGAAGGGAGGAAAGAAAGTGAAGGGCGTGCTTAAGGCAGCCGGTGAGAAGGACATTGTGGTTGATGACCAGACAATATCATTTGATGTCATCAATTCTGTGAGGCCTGTGGTTGATTTTAAATAACACTATTATAAAATGGCAAAAGAAAAAGAGAAAGAAATTACCTTGATTGACGCTTTCAAGGATTTCAAGGAAGAGAAGAGCATTGACCGCCCGGTAATGCTGGGCGTGCTGAAGGATGTGTTCCTTACACAGCTGGCCAAGACTTATGGTACGGCAGACAACTTCGACGTGATTATCAACGTTGACAAGGGTGACTGCGAGATCTACCAGAACTTCGAGGTTGTGGAAGAGGTAACTGATCCCGTGAAGGAAATCACCGTGGAGGAAATCGCCGCTGAAACCGGCGATGACGACTACGAGATAGGAGATACCTTCACCCGCAAGCTTTCTCTGGCTTCGTTCGGCCGCCGCGGCATCCTGAACATCCGCCAGAACCTCCAGGGCCGCATCATGGACATCGAGAAGGCCAACGTGTACAAGAAGTACAGCGAGAGGGTGGGCGAAATCTTCACCGGCGAAATTTACCAGACCTGGAAGAACGAAGTCCTCATCCTTGACGAGGACGGAAACGAGCTCCGCATGCCCAAGAGCGAGCAGATTCCCGGAGAGCGCTTCAAGAAGTCAGATTCCGTCCGCGCCATCATCAAGAGCGTGGAGATGAAGAACCAGACCACTCCCTACATCGTCCTTTCCCGTACCAGCGACGCCTTCCTGGAGAAACTCTTCGAGATGGAAGTTCCTGAGATTTACGACGGCCTCATCACCGTGAAGAAGGTTGTCCGCATCCCCGGCGAAAGGGCCAAGGTGGCAGTTGAGTCCTACGACGACAGGATTGACCCCATCGGCGCCTGCATCGGCGTCAAGGGTTCCCGCATCATGGGTATCGTCCGCGAACTCCGCAACGAGAACATCGACGTCATCCAGTGGAGCACCAACCCTCAGCTCATGATCCAGCGCGCACTGAATCCCGCACGCATCTCCCGCATTGACCTTGGCGAATCCCCTGAGGACAAGATCAAGGTATTCATGCAGCCGGAAGAGGTGAAGAAGGGCATTGGCAAGGGCGGCGTGAATATCAAGCTCGCCGGCATGCTGGTAGGCCGCGAAATCGAAGTCTGGAGGGAGCTCTCCCAGAACGAGGAAGAGGAGGACGATGTGCTCCTGAGCGAGTTCACGGACGTCATCGACCCTTGGGTTATCGAGCGTCTGCAGTCCATCGGTTGCGACACAGCCCGCAGCGTCATGGCCCTTGCTCCCGCAGACATCGCCTCCAGGGCAGACCTCGAGGACGAGACTGTAGAAGAAGTTCTCCGCATACTGCACGAGGAGTTCGAGGATTAATTTAGAACAAAAAAGGGGTTATATATGGCAGAAATCAGATTATCGAAACTAATAAAGCAGTTCAACATAGGGCTTGACACCCTTGTGGACTTCCTGAATTCAAAGGGCGCCGGCATTGAGGATGCAAATCCCAACATGAAGGTGTCCGACGAGTACATGCCTGAACTTCACAAGAAGTTCGGCAAGGACCTCGAACTCAAGGAAGCCGCAGAGAAGGTGGACGTCAAGCTGACGGAGATTCTGGACAAGGCCTCAAAGAAACAGGGCCAGGAAGAAGAGGACTACGAGCCGGAGAGGGTTACCGTCATCAAGAGCAACAACCTCTCCCGCGCGTCAAAGCCCGTGGCCGAGCCTGAGCCGGAACCGGAGGTGGAAGAGATTCCCGAACAGGTCGGGAATGACGTAGAGACGGAGCCCGAACCGGAACCCGTGGCAGAGCCGGAACCCGTAGTGGAACCGGAGCCAGTAGTTGAACCGGAGCCCGAGCCCGTGGCAGAGCCGGAACCTGAACCTGAACCCGTGGTGGAAGAGATTCCCGAACAGGTCGGGAATGACGTAGAGGCAGAACCTGAACCGGCAGTGGAAACCCCCGCCCCGACCCCAGCGGAGGAACCCAAGGCAGAAGGCTCTCCCCTCAAGGTTGTCGGAAAGATTGACCTGTCACAGTTTGACCCCAAACGTACCAAGAAGCGCGAACGCATCAAGGCCGGCGGTCCCCAGAAGGTGGACGTGACCAAGGTGCAGGCGGACAAGGCTCCCAAGAAGGGAGACAAGAAGAAGCCCGATGCAGCAGCCCCCGGAAAGGGCCACAAGAAGGGCGACCGCTTCAAGCCCGCAATGACTGAGGCTGAGCAGGAAGAGCTGCAGAAAGAGATCCAGAAGCAGGTCAAGGAAACCTACGCCAAGATGAACGAGAACAAGCCCAACTTCGGCGCCAAGCACCGCAAGGAAAAGCGCGAAATTGCAGCACTCCGTTCACAGGAAGAGATGGAAGCCGCAGCAGCGGAGAACAAGGTCCTCAAGGTTACGGAGTTCGTTACCGTAAACGACCTTGCAACCCTCATGAACAACACCCCCGTGGTGAAGGTCATCGGCGCCTGCATGTCCCTTGGCATGATGGTATCTATAAACCAGCGCCTTGACGCAGAGACGCTTGTGCTTGTTGCAGAAGAGTTCGGTTACAAGGTGGAATTCGTCACCGCAGAGCTGTCGGAAGAGATTGAGCAGCAGGAGCCTGACCGTGAGGAAGACCTCGTGGAGCGTCCTCCCGTGATCACCGTCATGGGCCATGTAGACCACGGTAAGACCAGTCTCCTTGACAACATCCGCAACACGAACGTCATTGCCGGTGAGGCCGGCGGCATTACCCAGCACATAGGCGCATACAGCGTGAAACTGGAAAGCGGCAGGCGCATCACCTTCCTGGACACCCCTGGTCACGAGGCCTTCACGGCCATGCGTGCCCGCGGTGCCCAGATGACGGACCTTGCTATCATCATCGTCGCGGCCGATGACGCCGTGATGCCCCAGACCAAGGAAGCAATTGCCCACGCACAGGCGGCAGGCGTCCCCATGGTCTTCGCAATCAACAAGATAGACAAGCCCGGTGCAAATCCGGACACCATCCGCCGCCAGCTGTCGGAAATGAACATCCTGGTGGAGGACTGGGGCGGCAAGTACCAGTGTCAGGAGATATCGGCAAAGAAGGGCATCGGAGTGGACAAACTCCTTGAGAAGGTGCTCTTCGAGACAGACCTCCTTGAGCTGAAGGCCAATCCCAATAAGTTGGGTAGCGGTGCCGTCATCGAGAGCTCCCTGGACAAGGGCCGCGGCTACCTGGCAACGGTCCTGGTGCAGGACGGAACGGTGAACGTAGGCGATGTAATAATCTCCGGAAGCTTCTACGGCAGGGTCAAGGCCATGTACAACGAGCGCGGCCAGAAAGTGGAAAGCGCCGGTCCTTCAACCCCCGTTTCGCTGCTGGGCCTGAACGGTGCACCTGCGGCAGGTGAAAAGTTCAATATCATGGCCGACGAAAGGGAAGCCAAGTCAATAGCCCAGAGGCGCGAGCAGCTTATCCGCATCCAGGGCATCAAGACGCAGAAGCACCTTACCCTGGAGGAAATCGGCCGTCGCATAGCGATTGGCAACTTCAAGGAACTGAACGTCATCGTCAAGGGCGATGTGGACGGCTCCGTTGAAGCGCTGTCGGATTCCCTCATAAAACTCTCCACAGAGGAAGTACGCGTGAACGTTATCCACAAGGCAGTGGGCGCCATCAGCGAGTCCGATGTCCTTCTGGCGGAAGCCTCCGACGCTGTCATCATCGGCTTCCAGGTCCGCCCCTCTTCGGAAGCACGCCGCGCCGCAGAGAAGGAAGGTATCGAAATCCGCCTCTATTCTGTTATTTACGACTGTATCAACGAGGTCAAGGAGGGTATCGAGGGCATGCTGGAGCCGGAGAAGAAGGAAGAAGTCACCGCCACGGCGGAGGTCAAGCAGACCTTCAAGATTTCCAAGGTGGGCACCATCGCGGGCTGCATAGTGAAGGAAGGAAAACTCACGGGCAAGGCCGATGTGCGCCTTATCCGCGACGGCATTGTGGTGTACACCGGGTCCCTGTCTTCCCTGCAGAGGGGCAAGGACCAGGCCAAGGAAGTGTCTGCGGGCATGGAATGCGGCTGCGGCCTTGAGAAGTACAACGACATCCACCCCGGAGACATCATCGAGGCTTTCCAGATTACGGAAATCAAGAGGAGTCTGTAGTTCTATAATGCTATCAGAACTATTGCAAGTCCCAGGCAGAAAGCTTGGGACTTTATTCGTCTGCCTGCAATGAAGCGGGAGCAGCGTTCTACGGGGTCCGCCTGGATATGCTGGGAGATGGATGACGGGAAGCCCCTCTGGTGCCATTTCTCAATGAGTTCCCCGTCACGGAAGTAGGAGGCTCCGCCGTTGGAACGGTTCAGGGTTATGAGGGTCTTGTAGTCTGAATAGTAGACAGTCATGTCTACCGGAATGTCAAACCGGTCTATTTCCAGAGGGTATGAAGCAACAAGGAGAAGAGGGGTTGCGCCCGCATCCTGTATCTGGAGGTAATGTCTGTGGATGCGCTCCCAGTTGGCCTTGGCGGGCTCATAAACGGAAAGGGTTACTACAGGGCCATCCGCGGCAAGGCTGTCGGAATACTCGTTCACGGAGTCGCGGAAAGAGAGGATGGGATAGGTCTTGGAGGCGTCCCAGTCGTCTTCATCGTCTAGGGAGGCCATGAGTTCGCAGCCGGGGGCAAAGTCGGTGAAATCCAGGATGGGAATGTGTGTGTTGCTGTACAGGACGGCATATCCGATTGCCAGCGTAGCCAGGCCGAAGCCTACCCATTTGCGCGGTTTGGGATTTCCGATGCTGCCAAGCGGGATGAAGGCAATTGCACTAAGGGCAGCCAAGGCAACGTTTTTTAGGAAACTCTGAAGGTGATTCAGATGGATGGCCTCCCCGAAACAGCCGCAGTCCATCTCTGGATTCATTATCAGAAGGCACAGCGTAATAATTGTAAAAACGCCTACCAGCCACAGTGTTATCCACGCGGCGACCTTCCTGAGGACACCGGTTACAAGGGCAATGCCGGTAATGGCTTCCACCGTAGAAAGTATTACCCCGAATACCTTTGCCGACGGGATGATGAACCCAAGGTGCAGAAGCCTTACATACTCCGTGACAATTAGCATGGTCCCCGTAGGGTCCATTATTTTGGAAAGGCCGGAAACTATGAACGTAATGCCGATTACGACGGCGCAGAACCTTCTGAGGAACTTCATACTCATATAAATTGGGAAACCACCTGACGAACCTTCTCGAAGATGGATGCAGGAGAGAGCATCCTTCCCTTTGAGTCCGAACAGTCTATGCGACGGAAATGCGGATCCCGGACTGTTTCCCCAAGATAGATTTCCCGGACATCTTTCTGGAATGAGATACTGGCCTCATGGATGTCCCTGGAGCCTTCCAGATATGCACGTCCGTCATCTCCGTTGCGGTCCCCGGAGAGGTTCTCCTTTACAAAATCTATAGGGACGTCAAGGAAAAGGTTGATGTCCGGAACCGGAAGTTCAAAGTTCCCGTACTCCGTATTGAAAATCCAGTCCCTGAGGCGTGCACGCTCCTCCGGGTTGCGCAGCTTGGCGCACTGGTAAGCTATGTTGGAGTATACGTACCTGTCCAGAAGGACGGTTTTGCCTTCCTCAAGGGCCTTTCTGATGATGGGCCCGGCGCCGTGCCTGTCTTCTGCGAACAGAAGGGCCACAAGCTGTGGATGAACAGTCTCATTGGAACCGAAATCCCCCCTGAGGAAGCGGCTTATTAGCTCTCCGTACACGGGCGCGTCATACCTTGGAAAATGGATATACATAAGCGAGGGGCATCTCTGCTCCAGATACTCGCGGAGTTTTTTCACCTGCGTGGACTTGCCGGCACCGTCCAGGCCTTCCAGTACTACAAGCATATTATTTCTTGGTAAGATTGCCAAGGATGCTCCTGGTGAGTTCCCTGGTGAGGGTAGTGGTAGCGCTCTTGGTGGCTTTGGTAACGGCCTTCTGGCCGGTGGATGTCTTTGATGTGGTCTTCTTGCCTGTTACCGCACCGGTCACCTTGTCTGCAACAGCGGCTGCAGCAACTCCTGTAACTGCGGTTATAACGGACTTCAGGACCTTGGAGGCAATACTGTTCTTTGCCTTCTTTGCCTTTTCCCTGGCTTCTTTCTCCGCTTCCTTTGCTGCCCTGGCGTCTTCCTTGGCCTTGATTGCGGCTTCCTTCTCCGCCTGGGCCTGGGCGTCCAGCTCCGCCTTCTGGCGCTCTGCCTCTTCCGTGGCCCTGGTGATTATCTCATAGGCGCTTTCACGGTCGATGGGGTTGTCATACCTGCCATACAGGCGGGAGCGGTTGATTATGAGGGTGCGCTCGCTCTCTGAGATGGCGCCTATCTGGCTCAGGGGGAAGAGAATCTTTGCACGACGGACCACGTTGGGTGCGCCTTTTTCGTCCAGAACTGAGACAAGGGCCTCTCCGGTTCCAAGCTCCAGAAGAGTGTCATAGGTGTTGAAGGCGGGGTTGGCGCGGAAGGTGTCGGCGGCAACCTTAACGGCCTTCTGGTCCTTGGGGGTATATGCCCTCAGGGCATGCTGGATGCGGTTTCCCAGCTGTCCAAGTATGTTTTCCGGGATGTCCGTGGGGCTCTGGGTAATGAAGTAGATGCCTACGCCCTTGGAACGGATGAGGCGGATAACCTGCTCTATCTTGTCCGTGAGGGCCTTGGAGGTTCCTTCGAAGAGCATGTGGGCCTCGTCAAAGAAGAACACCAGCTTGGGAAGATCCATTTCTCCAACCTCCGGAAGGGTGGCGTAGAGCTCTGACATAAGCCACAGGAGGAAGGTAGAGTAAAGCTTGGGCTGCAGCATGAGCTTGTCTGCCGCAAGGACGTTCATAATGCCCTTTCCGCCCTCGCACTGCAGAAGGTCATATATGTCGAAGTCCGGTTCTCCGAAGAACTTCTCCGCTCCCTGGTTTTCCAGAGACAGAAGTGCCCTCTGGATAGCGCCCACAGATGCCGATGTTATATTACCGTACTTTGTAGTGTACTCGGCGGCATTCTGGCCCACGAAGTTGAGCATGGCCCGGAGATCTTTCAGGTCTATGAGAAGGAGACCGTTGTCGTCCGCAATGCGGAAGACTATGTTCAGGACACCGGTCTGGGTCTCGTTGAGCTCCATGAGGCGGCCAAGCATGTCCGGCCCCATGCGGGAGATGGTGCTGCGCATGGGATGGCCCTGCTCTCCGAATACGTCGAAAAAGCGAACGGGGCAGCTCTGGAACTCAGGATTCTGAATGCCGAACTCCGGAAGACGCTTCTCTATGAAGCCCGACATCTTACCCACCTGGGATATACCGCTGAGGTCTCCCTTCATGTCTGCCATGAAGCAGGGAACGCCGGCCTGGCAGAAGGTTTCTGCCAAAACCTGAAGGGTTACGGTCTTTCCTGTACCGGTTGCACCCGCAATGAGACCATGGCGGCAAGCCATCCTGCCTGTCATGGAGACAGGCCCTTCCTGTGAATGGGCAATGTACAGCCCTCTTTCTTTGTCCAGCATAATATTGAGTCAATTTTTACAAATTTAACGAAAAATTGTTAAATTTGCTCACACGAACTAAAACTAAATAGCTTATGAAAAAGTACATCGCTGAATGCATAGGAACCTTCGTTCTTACATTCCTTGGCTGCGGAACAGCAATGTTTGTTGGTTGCGGCACTCCTGCCGGACTTCTTGCAACAGCTGTTGCCTTCGGTCTTGCCGTTGTGGCTATGGCTTACACAATTGGTGAAATCAGCGGCTGCCACATCAATCCTGCCATCACCCTTGGTGTAGCCCTCAGCGGCCGCATGAGCTGGAAAGAGGCATGTGGCTATTGGATTGGCCAGGTTATCGGCGGTATCATCGCCGGTGCCCTCCTGCTCCTGTTTGCCAAAGTCATGGTTCATCCCGGAGCCGCTTTCCTGGGTGCCAATCCTGCCGGCCTTGGTGCAAACGGCGTTGCCGGTGCCGGCGGCGTCTGGGGCGCATCTCTTGTTGAGGTTGTAGCAACCTTCATCTTCGTCCTCGTGGTCCTTGGCGCAACGGACGCAAAGTTTGGTGCAGGCAAACCCGCAGGTCTTGCGATTGGCCTCACGCTCATCCTCATCCACCTTGTGTGCATCAACCTCACCGGTACTTCCGTGAACCCTGCACGTTCAATTGGCCCTGCAATCTTTGCAGGCGGTGCAGCCCTCAAGGACCTCTGGGTGTTCATCTGCGCACCTCTCCTTGGCGGTGCACTCGCAGCATTCGCCTGGAAGGGAGTTGCTCCCAAGGAGTAACCCGTCCTCAAAAAATGCCCTGAAATAAGGACGACCCCCCGGAAAAAGGGAGGTCGTCCTTAAAGAATGCCCAAAAACGAGGACGGCACCTATTTCGGCACTGCGGCCAGTGTGATTCGGGCCTGGGCGCAGACCTTTCCGCCCACGGAAAGCTTCGCATCACAGGCCCATAGGGTGCCTTTTTGATCAACAAGGGTGCAGGTGGTCTCGCAGAGGTCTCCGGGGCGGACCGTGCCGCGGAAGCGGACGCAGTCAAGGCCACGGTATACCATGAGATGCCCTGCAAACACTTCCAACATGAGGTGGAAGCAACTCTGGGCCATGATCTCGCAAAGGATTACTCCCGGGACAATTGGATTGCCGGGGAAATGCCCCTGGCAGTAGAAAGGGTCCGAAGGGATGCGATAGGACGCATGACAGGCGCCCGAGGCATCCACGGATGCACTCTCCACAAGTAGCATTGGCTCCCTGTGGGGAAGATACTCTTTTATCCGGGAAAGTTCCATCAGTAGTTCTGGTGGTTGCCGGAGGCGTATTCGTCAAAAAGGGCAAGGCAGGCCATGCGGTCCAGCTTGGTCATGTATCCGGGCATTTTGTCGCGGCCGCCGAAGATGCCGTCAAACTTGTCGTCCCTGAAGCCTATTCGGCCGTTGTCTTCTATGGTGCAGCCGTAATAGATCTTGTCTATATTAGCCCACATGCAGGCACAGAGGCACATGTGGCAGGGTTCGCCGGTGGTATAGAGTTCGCAGCCAGTAAGGTCATGCGTACCCAGCGCAGCACAGGCAGCACGGATGGCGTCAATCTCTCCGTGACGGGTGGGATCGTGCTTTAGGAGGACCTTGTTATGTCCCCTTGCCACCACCTCTCCATCCTTGACGATAACAGTTCCGAAAGGACCGCCGTGATGGTTGCTGATACCTTCGCAGGCCTCGTCAATGGCCATCTGCATGAATTTATTCTCTGCTTGCATGGTATTAACCTTTATACGGACGGAAAGCAACGCAGGCGTTGTGGCCGCCGAAGCCGAACGAGTTGGAAATACCCAGGGTAAGGTCTGTCCTTACGGCCTTGTTGGGGGTGTAATCCAGGTCGCATTCCGGATCCGGGACATCCAGGTTTATCGTGGGAGGGCAGATGCCTTCACGCAGTGCAAGAACGGTTGCAATGGCCTCCGCAGCACCGGCGGCACCGAACATGTGGCCGGTCATGGACTTGGTGGAGGAGACGTGAGCCTTGTATGCATAGTCTCCAAGGGCAATCTTGCAGGCCACAGTTTCTGCGACGTCGTTGAGACGTGTACCGGTTCCGTGGGCATTGATATAAAGGTTGTCCTTTGATGGGTCGAAACCGGCCTCTGCAAGGGCGTCCTTGATGGACTGGGACTGGGTGCTTCCGTCCGGGCGGGGTGCCGTGGCATGAAAAGCATCGCAGGTGTTGCCGTAGCCGACCATTTCACCGTAGATAGTGGCACCGCGCTCAAGGGCGTGGTCCAGAGATTCAAGGATAAGTACGGCGGCGCCGTCTCCCATCACGAAACCCTGACGGTTTGCATTGAAAGGAAGGGAGGAATACTTGGGGTCCGTAGCCCTTGTAAGCGCCTTTGCATTGAAGAAACCGGCAACGCCGATTGGAATGGAAGCATGCTCCGAACCTCCGGCTATGATGGCGTCAGCATAACCATGGCGGACAGCCCGGAAGGCCTCTCCAAGGCAGTGTGACGATGTTGCACAGGCCGTGACGATATCCAGGCAGGGGCCCTCTGCATGGTGCTTGATGGCAATATGGCCGGCTGCTATGTTGGAAATCATGGTGGCGATGAAAAGCGGGGAAATCCACTGTCCGGTAGGGTCCTCGATCATCTTCTGGGTCTCGCGGTACTGGACTTCGAAGCCACCGATGCCGCTACCCACGTAAACACCAAGTCTGAAGGGGTCTATATTGGCATCTTCACCTTCCGAATTAAGGCCGGACTGCTTCATGGCCTGCCATGCGGCAGCCATGGCATACAGGGTGAAATGGTCCTGTTTGCGGACAAAGGGCTTGTCCATCCCGTAAAGTTCAGGATCAAAATCCCTGACTTTTCCCGCAAAGTTTACGGGCACATCCTTGAACTCTTCCACGTAATCTATTCCGCAGACACCGTCTACAAGATTCTTCCAGAAGGTATCTACGTTGTTACCGACAGAGGAAATCACACCCATGCCGGTAATAACAACTCGTTTAGGTTTATTATTTTCCATAAATCTTTTCAGGTGCCGCCTTAAGCAAGGCTTCTGCACCATTAATTAAATCGTTTACTATATCTTCCGCGCTTTCTACGCGTTTTGCAAGGCCGGCGACTTCACCTGCCAGGAAGCTTCCTTCCGCGAGGTTTCCGTCGAAAACGGCTTTCCTGAGAGAACCGGTGCCAAAGGCACGGATAACATCGTCAGAGACCGAGGAGTCCGCTTCCATGGCTGCGAACTTCTTGGTAAAAGGAGTCTTGAGGGCACGTACGGCATCCCCGAGGCTCTTTCCTGTTACCAATGTCCCAATGTCCGATGCTTTGATAAGGCGCTCCTTGTACACGGGATGCACCCTGCACTCGCGGGCAAGGAGGAAACGGGTTCCGACCTGCACTCCTGCCGCTCCCATGATGAACGCTGCGGCTGCCGCCCTGCCGTCAAAGATGCCGCCGGCGGCAATGACCGGAATATCCACGGCATCAAGGATCTGTGGCAACAGGGCCATGGTGTGGGTGTCGCCGATATGGCCTCCGGACTCCGCTCCTTCAGCTATTACGGCAGTTGCACCAAGTTCCTGCATCTTGATTGCATAAGCCACCGATGCCACGACCGGGATAACCCTGATTCCCGCCGCCTTCCACTTTTCCATGTAAGGAGCCGGGGAGCCGGCGCCGGTTGTCACAATCCCGACGCCCTCTTCCACCACCAGGTCTGCAATTGCAGCAGCATCCGGTGAGGCAAGCATTATGTTTACACCGAAGGGCCTGGATGTGAGTTCCCGGGCCTTCCGTATCTCTATGCGAACCGCCTCCACTCCCCCGTTTATGGACGATATCAGACCCAGTCCGCCGGCCTCGGAGACCGCTGCGGCCAGGTCAGCATCGGCAATCCAGGCCATTCCGCCCTGGAAAACGGGGTGCTTAATCCCAAGTATTTCGGTAATCCGTGTTCGCATTTAGGTGGGGCAAAGATACAAATTTATTTCTTCTTGCGCGAACGTTTGCGTCTGTCGCGCACGCGAAAGGCGCTTTCCACCACCAGCTGGTCCTGGAAACATCCGCGGGCCGCAAGGAAGTTGCAAACGCCAATGACAAGCGGCAGTATCACCGTCCAGCGGAAAACCGCCCCCTCGAAGCTGAAATACATCCAGGCCAGCCAGAGCTGCATTCCGATGGCGATTATTCCGGAAAGCACTGCCAGCCTCATCTGGAGTATGCGCCCTTTGTACACAATAAGGGCAAGTACAACAAGGAAGGACAGGATGCACAGGAGAATGGCGAAAAACGGCTTCTGCAGCTGAAAATACGTAACTTCTACCATTCCGTCAGGGTCTGCCACCTTATATGCCACTCCGAAGAGCAGCACTGCGCAGAGCGCCGCCGAAATGAGAAGATAAAGAGTCTGGATCCTCTGCCACATAACTACTGTTCCGCCTCCAGGGCAATCTCGTCAACGTTACCGCGCTCCTGTTTGAGGGGAATACGGCTGAAAGCATAAAGACAGCCCGCAAATACCAGGACGCCAAGCAAATACACTACCGGATACATGCTGTTTCCAATCATATCCCTGAAGAACTCGTAGTTCTGGACAGAAGGAATATGCGCCATAATCACTGCAAAACCGTTATTCACGAAATGGATGAGCATGGTAAGGTACAGGTTCCCCGTCCGGTAATACACGATGCCCATTACAACGCCTATGATGAAGGCATTGAGCGCCTGCCAGGGATTCATGTGGATAAGGGCGAAGAACAGGGCCGATATGATAATTGCCCATGCAGGCTTTATCTTTGTTAGAAGGCCCCTTAGAACCATACCGCGGCACAGCCATTCTTCAAAGAACGGGGCAAAGATGGCGGTTACCAGGAACGAGCTCCAGAAAGGACCGCCGGTAAGTTTCTGAATAGCCTCCAAGAAGGCATCGTAGAAAGTCTTGAGCCAGGGAATTGAGGTTGTGAATTTGAAGTTCCAGTAGTTGGGAAGGTCTGCAGCCACCATGGTCCCGAAGCTGAGGAAAACCGTAATGAGGGCGATCATCCACCACTTGAACGGACCGAAGTTGTTGCTGGAAAGTTTGTAACCGGGTTCGAACAGGCTGTTCATATGGCTCTTGCGGGCCACATACAACATAGCAGGGATGAAAGAAACCGGATAGACGATGATCATCCCATAGTCTATCACTGTGGTCATGGGCATGACTGCCATGAGCAGAAGCTGAATAAAGCCGCCTAACAATGAGCCCAGAAGGAACCACAGAAGCAGCCCGAACATACCGCCCACGCCAGGAACATACCAGGCGTGAGAGGAGAAAAGGTCAAAATTGTTGACCCTGCGTGCAAATAAAGACATATTACTTGTAAAGGGGGCTGGGATAGACGCCCTGCTGAACCAGTTCTGCGAACTTGGCCACTACGCCGGGACGGTCTTCCTTGTAAGTTACACCAAACCAGTGGGAAGGAGAGGAAAGGACCTCGCAGCGGGCCTCGCCGGCCTTGACAAGGACGTCCACAGCATAGGGTATGTAGTACTCCTTCTTAGGCTCCGTACGATGCTCCTGGAGGAAGGTTACGAACGAAGCCTCGCTCTTGGTAAAATAATCAGGGGTAAAGCCCCACATGTTCATGGAGCAGAGAGCCTTTGCAGCAAGCTTCACATGCTTTTCTCCGGTAAGGGAGTTGTCACCGTACACGCTGCCGTCTGCCTCCTTGGCAATGTCCAGGTGCTCTGCAATGCCGGTGAGGATGTTCTTGCTGTCATAGAAGCAGATGCCACGGGATACGCTGCCGTTCTCCGACAGGGTGTTCTCCAGTTCGAAGCCAACTATGCAGTACTGTCCGGAGGTGTTCTCATGGACGCGGCACCAGTCGCCGAGGACCTTGAAGGATTCCTTTCCGTAGAAATCGTCACCGTTGATAACGGCGAAGGGTTCGTTAATCACGTCCTTTGCCATGAGGACGGCGTGGGCAGTACCCCAGGGCTTCACACGGTCTTCCGGAACGGAGAAAGGAGCGGGAATCTTGTCCAGTTCCTGGGTTACGAACACAAACTCCAAAGGCTTTCCGTCACAGGTCTTGACGCCGGCATAGCGCTCTTTGACGTGAGCCATCATAGCGTCCTTGAAGGACTCGCGTACGATGTATACAACCTTGCCGAAACCAGCTTCTACCGCATCGTGAATAGAATAATCGATAATGGTTTCCCCGTTGGGGCCAAGGCCGTCCATCTGCTTGAGTCCGCCGTAACGGCTGCCCATTCCGGCCGCCAGAACCAAAAGTGTAGGTTTCATTATTATAGATTTTTTTAAAGTTATCTTATCTCATGCAAATGTAGCAATTTCGCTGCAATAAGCAAAATCCAGGCGGTGCCCTTGGTGCACATAGGGGGCCATCAACTGGACCGCCAGGTGCAAAAAAGGCCTAAAATGCACTTACCCTGCAGCTTTTTGGCCCCCTAAGTGCAGTTGGGAGTGAAACTCTGTGCTATTTCAACGCCCTGTGATACGGCTTCCGATATCTCCCCTGTTGAGTAAATCTGACTGAACTGTTTCAGCGGAGGCGTGACCTTCGATGGTTGCGCCTTTTTTGCTATCTTTGCATGCTATGACAGAGAAAGAACTGATGCTGTCCGGGCTGCCCTATTCGGCAGAGGACCTGCGGCTCCTGAGGGAGCTCAACGCCACGAAGGATGTTATCCATCGCTACAATTCGCTCGTCCCTTCGCAGACGGAGTAAAGGAAGGCCATCCTCAGGAGCCTCCTTGGTTTCACCATCTTCATCGTGGGGATTCCCATTACGCTTGGGAAAAAAGACAGACGCTGAGATCATCCGCGACTGCGCCATCTGGAGACAATGCCTCTGCCACCTTGTCAGTTTCCCCTTCCTGCCATGATATTTGCAGAAGGCGGGGAAACTGATTTACTATGAGTAAGATTTCTTTCGATATAGACAAGCGTCAGGTCCAGGAAGGTGAATCCGTCACCGTCAGCTGGAACTGCGAGAGCCCCGACATGGTCACCCTCACCGTGGTTGACGGCGTCAAGTCCGTCCATCAGCTGGGAGACAGCGGAAGCAAGACAATCCCTGCAACGGGTAATGCCGACAAGATGGTCCTCACCCTCAGGGCCTCCATCGGCGGCAAGACTGAGGAGAAGAGCGCCTCCGTCAGGGTCAAGCGCAAGGTGGTGAAGGCAGAAAGGGTCAACAGCACCCCGTATGGCAAAAAGGAAAAAACCTCCAGTCCGCTTGATTTCTCCAAGGTGAAGAACTGGTGGAGAAGGACCTCCGACAAGTACAAGGCCGCCTGGTCCTACATGCCGGAGAACAAGAAGCTGGCGACGAAGATACTCGGGATGATGCTCGCCCTTATGATTCTGACGGGCTTTTGGCCAAAGCTTTTCTCCTTCGGTCTTCTCCTTATCATAGGCTACCTCGGCTGGATTGTGCTCAGGCGTTGACTTCCTCTCCAGCCTTGATACACATAAACCATGAAACCCAGAAGGAAACAGAAGAAACTCCGGATCACGGAGGCGGACTTCATGCTCGCCAACCGCAGGTCAAAAAAGTCTATCACCGCAAGCGTCTGAAAAGGACAGGCATCAACGAAGATGGCTGTCCTTTTTGTATGTACCGATTCTTCCACCCCCACCCCCTGTCGGCTGCGGAAATCCCCATTTTTGGTGATTTCACGGGTGCGGATAGCACCATATCTTTGTATCCGGAATAAAAAGAAATCACAATATGGAGAAAAGACTCAATCCCTGGGCCGCCGTCGGCTTGGCCGTCCTGTATGTTTTATGCGTATTCCTGTCCTGCTTCGCGGGATTCATCCACCCCGTCTGCTGGGCTTACTTCACCGCCCTCACGGCTGTCCTGGCGGTAGGACCCTACTTCCTGATCGCAGCCAAGTGGCAGAAGTTCGGCGTGGGCACCGTACTGTCTGCACTGGTAGTGCTTTTCTGTATTCTTTCCGGTGAGGCATCAGGCGTTCTTTCAAGGGCCCTGATACTTGGATTCGGTATCCTGTCCGACATCGTGCGCCTGCTGATGGGTAATACCTCCAGGAAAGCCCTGTACGTAGCATACCCACTTCTTGCGATTGGTAATGTCGGATGGGTGATCCGCCTGTGGACAAAACCTGAATGGTATGCAGCAGGTGCCTCAGAGGAGATGGGCGAGGCCTATGCCAGCGGCATCGCCGCCCTCCAGTCACCCCTGCATCTAGTGCTGGTGGTCGTTCTTACCGCCGCCATGGCCGTTTTCGGGATCTGGCTCTGCAGCAGGGGCATGAAGAAATCCGCCAGAGAGCTTGACAGATAGGTTTCCCGTTATAGTGTTTTGTTGTTACGTGAAAGGGCTGGCTCACTGTGAGTTGGCCTTTTTCAGGCAATGGACGGCCGATCACCGCCAGGAGGTACTTGGTTTTTCAAATTTACGCTTTTTGGTTATATTTGAACTGCCAACAAGATTATCTACGCAAGAAATGACCATGGAACTTGACAATCTGAGAACCGACTGCGCCAGGAGGCAGAAGAAAGGCCTTCACTTCATCCTGGCTTCCGTCCTCATATGGGGACTCATACTGGCGGCACACCTGACGGGCCTCCCGACAGAGCAGAAGAACCTCATCACGTTCTGCTGCTCGGCTGTGCTCTTCCCCGTCTCCTGGGGCCTCTCCAAAGCACTGGGGATAGATCTCGAGGGGAAGGGGAACCCCCTCTCCAAGGCCGGACTCCTCTTCAGCCTCAACCAGCTGCTCTACATCCTCATCGTCATGTGGGTCTTCGCCGCGGTGCCGGAGAAGATGCTCATGGTCTATGCGATGGTTTTCGTGGCGCACCTGATGCCATTCTCCTGGCTCTACCGGTCAAGGAGCTACCTGGTGCTCTCCATAGTGATCCCCGTCCTGTCGCTGATCGTCGGGCTCTTCCTGCCGCCTTACCTCCTTGCTGTCATTATGGTCGTCATTGAGGCCCTGTTCTCAGTGTGCCTTCACCTGGAAGTGAAGAGGCTGGATGTGTAAGGTTGGAAAGATACACCTTTTGGCCATCAACGGCCTCATGTGGACGGCGATCGGGACGAAGATTGCCGTCACGGGGGTGTGCAACTACCTTGCCGCGCCTCCCGGGAAGCTGTGGTGGATGATTCCGCTGTCCCTTCTGGTGTTCGCCGGGTTCTACCTGATATTCACCGGCATCGTCCGGAAGTATTCGGAGAGGATCCTCTCCCTCCCCGGCCCCAAGGAATCCGTCTTCAGGACGTTCAGCCCGAAAGGATACCTCGTCATCGCCTTCATGATTACCCTTGGAATCACACTGAAGTACATCCCGGGGCTTCCTGAGACATTCTTCGCATGGTTCCATACAGGGCTTGGGGCCGGACTTCTCTCCGCGGGAATCCGCTTCCTCATCCGCTGGCGGAAGGCCCGTCAATAACCGTATGTTCAATAACACCTATATGGAAGAACTCAAACAAAGAATACTCCGGGACGGAAGCGCCAGGGCGTTCGCGTGGACCTCTAAGGGAGCGGCAGTGAATGAGTTGAAGGTGGCCTTTAATGATTTCTAATACTTCAGTATTTCCTGTGACGTTATAATCTCAGTCCCTGACCTGCCGGATTTGGCAAGGCGGATCATGGATGCGGCCACATCGTCTGTGGGCATCGGCTTCCAGGAGCGCATGAGGCCGAAGGCGTTGAGCGCCTTAAGTATTACCACCCCGGCTTTCTCGCCAAAGCGGTCACTCCCCTTCCGTATAAGGGAAGGAGGACGGAGGATGAAGCAACCGGGAAAGCCCAGGGCGGCAACGTCCTTGTCCAGCTGGCCTTTCATCCTGGCGTAGAATATCTTGGACTTGGGATCGGCCCCTACTGACGATACAAGCACAAGGGTTCTTACACCATTTTCCCGGGCAGCCTTTGCCGCCTGGTACTGATAGGTGTAGTCCACTTTCCACTGGGCATCCTGGCTCCCGGCGGCCTTGATGGTTGTACCCATGCAGGAGAAAAGGACATCGCCTGTGAGCAGACCCGCCCAGCCTTCCGGATGGTCAAAGTCCACAACGTGAGGGACAAGCTTTTCAGAATTGACGGGGACTTCCCGCCGGACAAACACATCGACCCTCTCAAAGGAGTCATCCTTAAGAAGCTGTTCCACAAGGTCTTTACCCACGGCGCCAGTTGCGCCAATAACTAGTGCTTTCATAACTCTGCAAATATAATCATTTTCAGACGTTAGGCGCAGTACGGTCACAAATTATTCGTATATTTACACTGATAAACCGTAGACACTTATGCACATACTGGAAGAAGCATCACGATGCCTGCTGTGCGCAGATGCGCCGTGCAGCAAGGCCTGCAGGGGCGGAGACCCCGCAAGGGCCCTGAGGGCAGTCCGTTTTGACAACATGGCCGTAGCCCGGCAGTGGGTGAAGGACTGTGGGGAAGAGGAACTCGAGGCAGCGGAGAAAGCCTGTATCCACTACGACCGTCCAATCCGCATCCGCGAAATTGTAAAGGGTCTCCCTGAAGCGCCGTCAAAGCAGCTGCCAAGCCTGGAGATAGAGTTCTGCGGCCTCCGCTGCGAGAACCCCTTCTTCCTGGCCTCATCGGCCATCTGCACAAACTACGAGATGGTAGCCCGCGCCTTCGAGGCGGGCTGGGCAGGCGTGTACTACAAGACCATCTGCATGCAGGATATCAAGGAAGTGTCGCCCCGCTTCGACGCCGTCTACGGCAAGGGAAGGACTGGCGACTTCTACGGTTTCCGCAACATGGAGCAGCTGAGCGAGAACCCCGTGGACGTGGACTTCGACATCCTGAGGCGCCTCAAGAGGGACTACCCCTCCAAGATTGTCATAGCCTCCATCATGGGCGAGAAGGAGGACGACTGGATAGAGCTCGCCCAAAAGGCCGAGGAGGCCGGATGCGACGCCGTGGAGCTCAACTTCTCCTGCCCGCAGATGCGCCAGACCGGCATGGGCTGCGACGTGGGGCAGGACCCTGAGCTGGTAACCTTTTTCACCGCCTACGTAAAGCGCAGCGTCGGCATCCCCGTCATCCCCAAGATGACCCCCAACATAGCCCACATCTGCGATCCCGCCATGGGCGCCTACTTCGCCGGGGCCGATGCCATATCGGCCATCAACACCATCAAGAGCGTCACCCTGGGGGACGGCTCGGAGGTGAGCGGCGACCAGACCGGGTCCGGATACTCCGGAAGGGCCGTCAAGCCCATAGCCCTGAGGCATATCCTCGCCATGGCCAAGAACCCCATCATGAAGAACATCCAGCTGAGCGGCGTGGGGGGCATCGAGACCTGGAAAGACGCCCTGGAGTTCATCGGGCTGGGGTGCCGGAACGTGCAGGTGTGCACCGCCGTGATGCAGTACGGCTACCGCATAATCGACGACCTGATTCTTGGCCTGCAAAACTATATGGCCGACAGGGGCGTAGAGAATCTCTCCGACCTTGTGGGAGAGCTCCTGCCGCAGTTCCACCTGCCGTCGGACCTTGACCGCAGTACCATCGTCTACCCAAGGTTCGACAGCTCAAAGTGCATCGGCTGCGGGCGCTGCACTATCTCCTGCTCCGACGGCGGCCACCAGGCCCTCGTCTTCGACACTCAGACCCGGAGGCCCCGTTTCATCGGGTCCAAGTGCGTCGGCTGCCACCTCTGCCGCCTGGTATGTCCGGTAGGGGCGATATCGTCCTCCAGGCGAGTGGAGAAAAGATAGCTACAGCCCGGCTTCTATCTCGTCGGTAACGAATTCCAGGCTTGTGGGGATGATGACTTTAATCTCTGCCTGCAAGCCGTTCAGGCCGTCAATTTCAATCTCTCCCACGAAGGGACAAACAACGTTCTGCTCGTTGAAATCCTCGTACCAGTCCTGCTGGGTCCGGGGGATGTAGCCAAGAAGTTTGCCGTCGGAGCGTATTACCGCCTGGGCCCTGGAATCGTGTGTATTGGAAGGGTCCGGTTTCACAATGCCAGTGACCGTACCGCAGTCATGGACGGTACAATAGTATCGTAACCCTGCAATATCGAAAGTCTCGGAGTTCTCTTCCAGGTCTTCGTAGTAATCCAGTTTTTCAAGGAACCCGAGGTCAAGTTCCTCTTCATCTTCCCAGTCTTCCTCTGAAGGCTCAGGATATGGTTCTGGTTCCGGTTCTGGCTCCGGCTCCGGGATGGGCTGGGGCATAGGCTTTGCTTTAGGCGCAGACCAGGGCTTGGCGTGGCCGCTCTTCTCGTTCTTGTTATAGGATTTGTCGTGGTCGTCCCTGAAAATGAGAAAGAGCGCCACTATTACTGCTATTGCTATTATTGCGTAAATCATACTGATACGATCTTGTTCACACACCTATCCTTAAACTCACCGGCAAGCTCCTGTGCACAGCGCTTCATAAGTTCCAGTGCCAGCCGGTGATGGAGGAAACTCCCCATTTTAAGGATTCATTGTTTCAGTTCTTTCAAAATATAATTTGCTGTTTCCTCCGTAAAGATAAGGATTTTAGGGAAAAAATCACCACTTTTTCCTTACCTTTGCTTCACCTCAACACTCTTAATCATGAAACAGACCGTTATATCACTTCTCCTTATCTTCTCCCTTCTTTCCTGCAGCGAGGCCCGTAGTTATGAAATATCCGGTCCTCAAGGCGGTATCTCTTTCACAGTGAGCCTGCCGGAAGGATTCAATCCCCAGACGGACAAGTGCCCTATGGTAATACTCATGCACGGCATCTTCTCCAGCAAGGACTACAACCCCATGCCCTCCATTGCCAAAGGTCTTGCAAAGGCCGGTATCGGCTCTATCCGTTTCGATTTCAACGGCCACGGAAAAAGCCAGGGCAAGATGCAGGAAATGACCGTAGAGAAAGAAATTGCCGATGCCATGGCCGTTCTGGAATACGTCAAGGGGCTTCCGTATGTCTCGGAAATCAGCTTCCTTGGCCATTCCCAGGGAGGGGTGATTGCTTCCATGGCGGCAGGGCGCCTGGCCCAGCAGGGCAAGGATGTCCCATGCGGACTGGTTCTCATCGCGCCTGGCGCTGTCATCAAGGAAGCCTGCCAGGGCGGAAAGTTCTTCAACGCCCGGTTCGACCCCAATGATCCGCCGGAGTATGTCAGGTGCTGGATCTTCAAAAAGCTTGGCAGGGAATACCTTCTGACAACCCAGAATCTGGACATCTATGGCACGGCCGCGGCATACAAAGGCAATGTATGCATCCTACACGGCACCAAGGACAGAATTGTCCCCATGTGGTGCAGCGAGCGCTACAAAGAAACGTACGGAGACAACGCGCTGTTCACCACCATCGACGGCGAAAACCACACCATCACAAGAAGAAGGGACGATGTGGTCAGGGAGGTCGTGGAGTTTTTCAAGGGGATAGAGTAAGCCTGCGGCCAGGTTTTGACGTACGTCAGATTTCAGGGGGGTGACGTACGTCAGGAATCGGCCTTACAGGGCGTATGGTGACGCAGGTTCGGTGGGTAAAAGTTGACGTACGTCAAAACCGACCTGCGTCACGCCATTACAAGCCATTTTGCGGAAGGTCTGCTTTTTTGTGACATGCCTTCCGCGGGGAAAATGCACCTGACGGCCCTTAAATAGTGCTTGGCTGCTGAAGGTCTGTCGTGTTTTTTCAGACCTTCCGCAAAGATGTGACATTAATTGCTTATCTTTACAGAAATATAACCATACACCTATGCCTGACAATTGCCTTTACTGTAAGAATAAGGCCGCCCTTGACCAGCTCATGATCAAGATCGCAGACCTTGAAGTATCTACCCTCTACCTTTTCCGCGAGCAGACGCATCCGGGCCGATGCGTGGTTGCCTACAAGGACCACGCCGGCGGGCAGACGGACATCCCCGAGGCCGACTGGCTCCGCTTCATGCTGGACACCCGCCGTGCCGCCATGGCCATAGAGAAGGCCTTCCATCCCGCAAAGATGAACTTCGGCGCGTACTCGGACACCCTTGCCCATCCCCACTGGCACCTTGTTCCCAAGTACAAGGACGGCCCGGAATGGGGCGGCACCTTTGCCATGAATCCCAAGGAGACCTACCTCACGGATGCGGAATACCAGGAAACCATCGGCAAGATAAAGGCCAATCTGTAGGCGCCCATGGCCATAAAGATAAAACTGGAAGCGGTTGAGACAGAGCTCTTCTGCTCCTCCAAATGGTGGGGAGACCCTGACCTCCCTGCCGATATGGAATACCCCACCGCCCACGCCACGGAAGACGGCGAGGAGTTCGACTACCCCCTCACCTTCATCTGCCAGATAGACTGTGCCGATATCTCCCCCCTGGACCCCCAGGGCATTCTCCCCCGCGAAGGCATGTTCTACGTCTTTGCCGGTCTGGACGAGTACCTGGGCCTTGATTCCCCCTGGCATAACAACCCCGGCCTCTGGGACAGGAAACAGGTGGTGGTCAAGTATACCAAGTCCGTCAATTTCGAGACTTTCCGCAGCGCCATCCTTGTGGACGATGAGGACAATTCCCTCACCCAGCCTGCCCTTAAGATGTCTTTCGAGGCATGCCCCGACGATGAGCCCTGCACCCGCATTCTTGGACAGCCATCGCCCCCCGGCCTTAGTGAGTTCCCGGACTGCGTGAACTTCCTGCAGATAGCCTCCGGCACCGCCGGCCTTCAGTTCCAGGATGGCGGCATGCTTAATCTCATCTACAAGCCCTCTGACTTTGAGGCCGGCAAGTGGAAACTTGTCCGTGGCTTCATGTGAGGCCACGGAAACACGGCAAAACGTGGCCGCAGATGATAGGAACGTCACGCCAGGCCACGAAAACACGGCAAAGCGTGGCCGCAGATGACAGGAACGTCACGCCAGGCCACGAAAACACGGCAAAGCGTGGCCGCAGATGACAGGGACATCACCCCAGGCCACGAAAACGCGTGGAAGCGTGGCCGCAGATGACAGGAACGTCACCCCAGGCCACGAAAACACGGGGAAACGTGGCCGCAGATGACAGGGGCATCACCCCAGGCCACGGAAACACGGCAAAACGTGGCCGCGCATGACGGGAGCGTGGGCCTTTGCACATGAGGGTGGAATGTGCTATCTTTGCACTCCTGAATTGAGACTGCATGTGGTGGCTTCTGGCATTTTTATCGGCAGCGCTTCTGGGCTGCTATGACTCCTTCAAGAAAATTGCCTTGAAGGGAAACGCCGTTATTCCCGTGCTGTTCCTGAACACGGTGATATCTGCCGCCATCATGTCCCCTTTCGTGTTCCAGACGGGCTGGGGAGGATGGGATGTGCAGAAGTGGATAATGATGAAAAGCGCCCTGGTGCTGTCGTCGTGGGTGGCGGGATACTACGCCATGAAGCACCTGCCTCTGACCATAGTGGGGCCCGTGAACGCATCGCGACCGGTGTTGGTGCTGATTGGCGCCGTGCTTATCTTCAGCGAGCGGCTCAACCTCCTTCAGGGCTGCGGCGTAGCCATGGCACTTCTGGCGCTGTTCCTTATGAAGCGCACTGGAGAAAAAGAAGGAATCCAGACACGTAACAACAGGTGGGTCATCTGCCTTGTCCTTTCCGTGATACTTGGTGCGGCAAGCGGCCTTTACGACAAATTCCTCATGTCTCCGGAGCACCTGGGGCTTGAGAAAAAACAGGTTCTGGGGTGGTATACGTTGTATCAGGCCGGGATGATGGGTCTTCTGCTTCTTCTTACCAACGGGTCCAAGGCCAAGGCGGCCGGGGTGGCATCGGCAAAGGGATTCCGGTGGACATGGGCAATTCCGTTTATCAGCATCTTCCTCTGTGCGGCCGATTACGCCTACCTCCAGGCCCTCGCCAGTGCGGACGCCCTCATAGCCGTTGTCTCGATGATCCGCCGCGGCAGCGTGCTGGTGAGTTTTGCGATAGGCGCGCTGCTTCTTCACGAAAAGAATCTCCGGGCCAAGGCGCTGGACCTTGCCCTGCTTCTGGCAAGTATGGTACTGCTGTTCCTGGGTTCCAGCTAGATAAGTATCAGCAAGAGGGTCCTCTTCCCTACAGACGGATTGCCCATTCACAATGAAAGGATTGGGAGAACTATCCAAATTGTATTCTTAATTGTAAAGATACAACTTTTTTCGTACCTTTGAAACTGTTATGAAAAACCGGCTATTCAACTCCCTGAAGCAAAAGGAGCACAACTACCTGGTTCCCTTCGTGATTGTGGTCACGGCGGTGGTGGCGCTGTGGCTTCTGTTTTTCGCCAACAACAGCGTCCTGTCCTGGATCAAGGCAGGCGTGGAGGTAAAGAACCAGCAGAAGGAGATAGCCCGCCTGCAGGGCGAGATAGACGCCATGGATTCCCGCATTGACGCCCTTACCACCAACAAGGACTCCGTTGAAGCTTTCGCCCGCGAGAGATACCGCTTCGCCGCCCCGGGGGACGATGTCTACATTGCGGAATGATTACCGTCCTTGGCATAATCAACGTCAACGAAGACTCCTTCTACGAGGCTTCCAGAACCACGGCGGACGGGGCCGTCCTCCGTGCCGCGCAGCTCCTGTCAGAGGGCGCCGACATCCTTGACATAGGCGCGGCCAGCACCCGTCCTGGCGCCGGACTCCTCACCGTCCATGAAGAGTGGAAACGCATGGAAGAAGCCCTGAAGGGCATCAGGAAGGCATTCCCTGAGGCAAGAATATCTGTAGACACATATAACAGCGGCACAATCCGCAAGGCATACGATGCCATAGGACCCATAATGGTAAACGACATAAGCGCCGGCGCGCTGGACAAGGACATGCTCCCCCTGGTGGGAAAACTTGGCCTCCCTTACATTGCCATGCACATGAGGGGAACTCCCCGCACCATGATGGCCATGGCTACGTATGACGATGTGGTAGCCGCGGTGAAAGGCTATTTCTGGGAGTTCAGCGCCAAGGCGGAAGACGCCGGCATCAAGGACTGGATCCTGGATCCAGGCTTCGGCTTTGCAAAAACCGTAAGGCAGAATTACCAGCTCCTCTCCCGCCTTGAAGAACTCAAGGTCATAGGCCGTCCCATACTTGCAGGAATGTCACGCAAAAGCATGGTTTACAAGCCCCTGGACATAACCCCAGAAGAGGCACTTTCCGCCACCCAGGTCCTGAATTTCAAAGCCCTGGAAGGAGGCGCCACGCTCCTGAGAGTTCACGACGTAGCCGAAACCCGCCGCACCGTAAAACTGTTCGAATCCCTAAGCTGATGCACACAAAAGAAGAAAAACTGGCCGCCTTTGAGCGGCTTCTTGACATAATGGACACCCTCAGGGAAAAGTGCCCCTGGAACGCAGAACAGACCTTCGACTCCATACGCCGCCTCACGGAAGAGGAAGTGTACGAACTCAGCGACTCCATCCTGGAAGGAGACCGCAAGGCTACCGCCAAGGAGATAGGAGACCTCCTCTACCACATGGTCTTCTATGCCCGGATGGGTGAGGAGGAAGGCGCCTTTGACATTGCCGACAGCATAAACAAAGTCTGCGACAAGATGGTCTTCCGTCATCCACACGTCTTTGGGCCGGAAGCCGGCAAGGAGACATCGGCCAAGGAGATAGCCGATACCTGGGAGCTTGTGAAAGCCCGGGAAAAAGGCGGCAACAAGAGGGTCATGGACGGCATTCCAAGGACGATGCCCGCCCTTCTTAAGGCCCTTTCCCTGCAGGAAAAGGCCCGTGGCTGCGGCTTTGACTGGGAGAAGAAGGAAGACGTCTGGGATAAGGTGAAGGAAGAGGTCTCAGAGGTGTCCGATGCCATTACCGACGGCCATCCGGACAAGGTTGAGATGGAGTTCGGAGACCTCCTTTTCGCAGTGATCAACGCTGCCAGGCTTTACGGCGTTGACCCCGAAAACGCCCTCAACGCCTCCAGCGAAAAGTTCCGCCGCCGCTTTACCTACCTGGAGGAGCAGACACTGAAAAAAGGTCTGCGTTTCACAGACCTTTCACTCAAAGAAATGGATGCCATCTGGGACGAGGCCAAATCAAAGGGCCTTTAGATACTCCCCTATCCTGTCAAGCCAGGTGTAGCTGCCGGTGCCTGGAGAGGCATAACGCTGGAAGCAGTGCGGGCGGAGAGCAAGGGTGTGCAGTTCGCACTGGATGCCCATGGCACGCATCTTTTCCCAAACGCGGACGGAGCCCATGGGAGACCAGTAGTCCGCGTCTCCGTGGATCAGGAGCATGGGAGCGGTGTCCAGGTCGAAGGACAACTCCGGAGCAAAGTAAAGGTCAGGGTCATTCCCTTTGGTAGTGTTGTGCTGGTCAAAGCCGTCGCTGAGTACATAGGCCGGATAAATGCCTATTCCCCACTGGACCTTGCAGGAGAGCTTGTCAATATCGTCAATTGGCCTGTAGGACTGGTGGCGGGACGATGTTACTCCCATGAGGGTGAGATGACCGCCTGCCGATGAACCCATGATGCCAATCTTGTCCGGATCCAGGCCGCGGGCGGCAGCCTCGCTGCGGACAATGCGGATGGTTCGCTGGAGGTCCTGCCAGGCGGTGGTATGCTTGGAAAGCCCTTCAGGGCGCGGGGTACGGTATTTCAGCGTGACCACCGTCATGCCAAGCGAGTTCAGGTAACGCCTCAGAGGAGCCACCTCGAAACCGTCCGGGTTATTCTTGTCATAACCGCCTCCGGAATACACTATCTGGATGGCCTCCGTCTTCCTGACGGCCGGAATATGCCATTCAATGTACGGTGTACACTGGTGCTCCTGGGGGCAGGGCATCTTGCCTTCCGGCCAGACGTCTTCACGGATAAGCTCTGCACGGTCTTCATCAGAGGTAAACCTGTCCATGAGCTTCACTTCAGGCTCCAGCGGTCCCAGGAAGCCCATCTGCTTCATGAACTCTATACCGCGTTCCAGGCCGAAGGCGCCGTGACCTTTGCCCGGATAGAGGTGGAGCTCCGCGGGTATTCCCATGGTGCGGAGCTGACGGTAAACCAGCGTGGAGCCGTTGGGGGAATAAGGGTCATTCCCGCCATGGTGGAGGCTCAGCGGGCAGGTCTTTTCATCGAACTTGAAGACACTGCTCAGCTTGACATCCGTGCCGTAGCCCTCTCTGGTGGCCTTGGTGCCGGTTTCACCGTCGGTGGTGACGTATGCGGGAGCGTTCAGTATGCCCCAGTTTATGTGGCAGGGAACATCGTCAATCTTGTCTATGGGAGCATACGCGGGGGTCTGGGAGTTGGCAGCCAGAAGAAGGGCAAGGTGTGAGCCTGCCGACATGGAAATGACGCCTATTTTCTCCGGATCGAAGCCGCGTTTTGCCGCCTGGCTGCGGACCATCCTGACGGCCCTCTGCCCGTCCTCCCAGGCCGTCTGGTAAATGGGAAGGCCTTCCGGACGGGGTGTCCTGTACACGAAATTGACGCACTGGATACCAAGCTCCGTCAGCCTCTTGTGCCACAGGTCTATGAGTTTTCCGTCGCAGGTGCTGTTGTATGCTCCTCCGGAAATGAGAATCATGCAGGCGTCGTTGTCCACGGCGGCGTCCGGAGCCTCGAACCATTCCAGATACGGAATCCTGTGCTTGTCCGGCTTGAACCCGGGAGCCTTGGACTCGTCTGTCATGGCGGCAATCTGGCCCGGCTGCGCATCCGGCATTTTCTTTTTGGGCCAGATGGATTCGCGTTCACCTCCCCACAGCGACAGGGAGCAGAGCATAAGGATCAGTGTCAGTGTCTTTTTCATATACGTTAGTTTCCTCAAAGATACAATAATTTTTATTATCTTTGTAGGCTAATTCAGAAAATCATGGCAGAGAATTCCCTCCTTGAGAAGGTACTTAGCCTTCAGGACAAATACAAAAAACTGGAGCAGCAGCTTGCAGACCCGGAAGTTATAGCGGACATGAAGAAGTTCGTGCAGCTTAACAAGGACTACAAGGAACTGCAGCCCATCATTGCCGCCGGCCTTGAGTACAAGAGGCTGGTGGACGAGCTTGCCCAGGCTAAAGACATCCTCATTAACGAGAAGGACGAGGACCTTAAGGAAATGGCCCGTGAGGAAGTTGCAGACATAGAGCCCAAACTCCCGGAGATAGAGCAGAACATCAAGCTTCTCCTCATTCCGGCAGACCCCGACGACAGCAAGAACGCCATGGTGGAAATCCGCGGCGGCACAGGTGGCGACGAGGCCGCAATCTTTGCAGGAGACCTCTTCCGCATGTACCAGCACTTTGCAGAGCGCAGGGGCTGGAAGTTGGAAGTGACGGACCAGGCGCCCGGCACCAGCGGCGGTTACAAGCAGATAGTCTTCAAGCTCTCAAGCACCCAGGACGGCGTTTATGGCGTCATGAAATATGAGTCCGGAGTTCACCGCGTGCAGCGCGTCCCCCAGACGGAAACCCAGGGCAGGATCCAGACATCGGCGGCATCCGTGGCCGTGTTCCCGGAAGCCGGAGAGTTCGACATAGAACTGAATCCCGCCGACATCCGCAAGGACCTCTTCTGCGCCAGCGGCCCCGGCGGACAGGGCGTCAACACCACCTATTCCGCCGTACGTCTCACCCACATTCCTTCCGGAATCGTGGTCCAGTGCCAGGAAGAGCGTTCACAGCTGAAGAACCTTGACAGGGCCATGGAAGAGCTCCGTACCCGCCTTTACAACATGGAGCACCAGAAGTATCTGGACGGCATTGCCGCAAAGCGCAAGACCATGGTCTCTACCGGCGACCGCAGCGCCAAGATCCGTACCTACAACTACCCCCAGGGCCGTGTTACGGACCATCGCATTGGCTGGAGCATGTACAACCTTCCCGTCTTCATGGACGGTGACATCCAGGAGTGCATAGACCAGCTCCAGATAGCGGAAAACGCAGAACGTCTCAAAGAAGCAGCGGAGGAATAATACCATGGCACGAAACCCCAAAGATCTCAAGGCCCTTGGACACAAAAGTGTCTACAGCCAGACTTATGCGCCGGAGGTGCTTGAAACCTTCGATAACCAGCACCGGGACAACGACTACTGGGTCCGCTTCAACTGCCCGGAATTCACCACCCTCTGCCCCATCACCGGCCAGCCGGACTTTGCGGAAATCCGCATCAGCTATGTCCCTGACGTGAAGATGGTTGAGTCAAAGTCCCTCAAGCTGTACCTCTTCAGTTTCCGCTCCAACGGAGATTTCCACGAGGACTGCGTGAACACCATCATGAAAGACCTCGTGAAGCTCATGGACCCCAAGTACATAGAGGTCACGGGATTCTTCACTCCCCGCGGCGGCATCTCAATCTACCCGTACGCCAACTACGGCCGCCCCGGCACAAAATGGGAAGAACTGGCCTGGAAACGTTTGGCTGAACACGAGTAGAGATACTCCCGGTCTTCCGGATGTGCGATAGAAATCAGAAGCTCTGCCCTTTCCTGCAGGGCTTTTCCGTATAAATTAACCGCTCCATACTCCGTGACAACCCACTGGACATCGGCCCTGGGGGTGACGACGCCGGCTCCGGGCTTCAGGGCAGGAACTATCTTGGGAAGGCCCTTGGCGGTTCTGGAGGCCATGGCAATTATGGCCTTGCCGCCGCGGGAGAGCTTTGCCCCGCGCACGAAGTCCAGCTGGCCGCCGGTGCCGGAGTAGATGCGCTCCCCTATTGAATCGGCGCAAACCTGCCCCGTGAGGTCTATCTCTATGGCGGAATTGACGGAAACCATATTGGGGTTCCGGGCAATGATCCGGGGGTCGTTTGTGTAGGCGATTTCCTTCATGAGGACGGCGGGATTGCGGTCGATGAAATCGTACACCCTCTGTGAACCGAGGAGGAAGGAGGCCACCACTTTCCCGGTATCTATTGCCTTGCAGGCACCGTCGATTACCCCGCTCTGGATGAGCCTCAGGGCTCCGTCGCTGAACATTTCCGTATGGAGGCCAAGGTGCCGGTGGTCCTTGAGGGCGGCGCAGATGGCATTTGGCATGGCGCCTATTCCCATCTGGAGACACGCCCCGTCAGGAATAAGTTCGGCGCAGTGGCGACCGATTATCATATCTGTTTCCGACGGCTCCGCGTATTCCTTGGTGATGAGCGGACGGTCGTCCCATACAAGTGCCGTAAAACGGTCCAGGGGGACACTCTCACCATAGGAGAACGGGACGTTGGGATTCACCACCGCAATGCGGTCACGGGCAACTTCCAGTGCCGCCATGGAGCAGTCTACCGACGTTCCCAGGGACACCATACCGTCCACGGGCTCGCTCACCTGAACCATTGCGACGTCGCATGGAAGAGAGCCGTTACGGTACATCAGCTGGGTCTCGAAGAGGTTTACGGGAAGGTAATCGGCAAGGCCGGCCTGGACGTTGGCACGCACGTTGGGCCCCACGAAGAACCCCTGGTCAAGGAAAGCGCCGCCTTCCGCATAGGGCGCAGGACCCTCAGTGTGGAAGTGATGGAAGTGGACGTCGTGAAGCTCATCTTTGCGAAGAGCCAGTGCCTCCGTAAGCGCAATGGGAACGCTGGCAATGCTGGAAAGGTGCACGTGGTCACCGCTCCTGACGCATTTCACCGCCTCCAGGGCCGATATGTAATCAGTCGTATTCATCGTCTATGCAAAAATAAGTGTTTTTGATTTCTTCTACAAGTATTCCTTATTTACTATATTTGCAAACGTGAGTAAGCGCATTGTAAGATTCTTCTTGATCATTGCCATTATGGCATACAATTCCTGCGGAACCCTGTCAAGGGCTCCGAAGATTGCCGGGCAGCCCACTCTCGCGGACAGCGTGTGGGTTTTCAGCCAGTCACGCCCGGAAGGTTTCACCATAGACATAAGGTCCTGGAGAGAGCCCCGTGAGGGCATTTCCGTTGCATATCGGCAGACGCAGAACAGGCACGACCGCAAAGACCTAGATTATGTAGTCAGCCACGCAAAAGAACATGACGGCTACATCGGCGGGTGGCTAAACTCTGAGGACGGGCTCTATTACTTCGACAGCGTACGCCTCTTCCCGGAAGACTCATTGAGTGCAGCTATCAATTTTGGAAAGGCAAACTACCAGGATGCCGTATACAAACTCTCTTCCAGACAGGAAATCCGTCTCATAGAGGATGTGGAGTTCGTATCGCCTACCAGCCTCATCCCCGGCATCGCCATCAAAATTCCCGAAGGCACCCATATCATTGAGGCCATAGTCTTCTTTGAGAAGGTAAAAGGTGTCACTGCCGTGGAGCGCGACAACATCTACCACCTCATCGAACCTGTCAAGCCCCGAAGATACAACTGCAGCTACGGTGCGCTTAGCGGTCCAAGTTTTTGACCCCTAGGTGCAATTGGAGAATGACGTCTCAGTCTACCCGGGCGCCAGTGACGGCGTACTTTTCCTTGAGGAGTTCCACCACGGGAAGCATGGCTTTGGGGAAGACTTTGCGGAGGTCTATCTCGTCGCTTTCCGAGAGAACCTGCTTGAGGGCGCGCATGAAGTTATCCTTGATCTCCGTGGCAAGATTCACCTTGACGATACCGTTGGCGATGGCTTCTTTAACCTGGGTGTGCGGGATGCCGGAGGAACCGTGCAGCACAAGGGCAACGGGAGTGGCAGCGTGGATTGCAGCCAGGCGGGGTATGTCAAGATGCGGCGGCTGTTTGTAGAAGCCGTGGGCCGATCCTATGGACACCGCCAGGGCATCCACGCCGGTACGGTTCACAAACTCCACGGCCTGCTCCGGGGTGGTGAACCCGCCGCCCTGCTCCTGGCCAAGCTTGGCAACGTATCCAAGCTCCGCCTCTACGTTTGCGCCATAAGGCCTTGCCATCTCCACGGCCTTTGCCGATGTTGCCACATTCTCTTCGAAAGGCTTCTCGGAGGCATCGATCATCACGGAGTCAAAGCCCTCGTCCAGGCACTTCTGAACCAGTTCCAGGGAGGGGCCGTGATCCAGATGGATGTACCCCTGAAGGCCGTAATCCTCAATGATCTGACGCCCCATCCTGTATGCTGTATGCAGCCCCATATAGTCTATGGAAGAACGCGTGAGCTGCAGCATCACAGGCGCGTTCATGGCCTGCGCCGCCTTTGCCACACAGACAAGGGTCTCGTAATTATAGAAATTGGTGGCCAGGACAGCCGTCTTCTTTGCCTGGCAATCGTAAAGGACTTCTCTTATGGTTTTCATCTCTTCTATTGTTATTCTATGCAAAGATAGTCACAATTTGCCGTCCGAAGTATAGCCATTTGTTGGGATTCCTAATCTATGTCCGTGCCTCGCCTGGAAAAGCGAACAGCACACATCGTGACTTTGGTTCCCCCTCTTTCAGGTGACGTACGCCAACTTTCATGTGGGTGACGTACGTCAGAAATCGGCCTCTCAGCGCGTATAGTGACGCAGGTCCCCCTCCCAAAAGGTGACGTACGTCACCCCACGTCAAGGAAAAACGCCAAACGTGGCAGGCGGGAAATGTTGGAAAGGTGCAAATTTGTCAGTACTTTTGCATAGGACTGCAATTTGCAGTGGAGGTGCCAAACAGAAAAGATTATGGGTTTAGGAAAATGGATCGGCGGAGTTTTGGGATGGGTCATTCTGGGACCCATCGGGGGCTTGCTGGGGTATCTGGCCGGAAGGGCCTTTGACAACGCGGCCGACATCATGGGGCAGCAGGCGGGCTCCGGTGCCACCCGGCGTACCTACTCTGCCACGCAGCAGCGCAACAGTTTCATGGTAAGTCTCCTTGTCCTCTCCGCGGCCGTCATCAAGGCCGATGGCAGGACCCGCCAGGCGGAGATGGATTACGTAAAGGACTTCATCCGCAAAAACTTTGGAGAAGAGTCCGTGCAGGAGGCCATGAGACTTCTGAGGCAGATGCTGGAAAAGGACGTGAACATCTACGAGGTGGGCCCGCAGATTGCCACCTATATGAACTACTCCCAGCGCCTTCAACTATTCCACTACCTGGTCCAGATAGCCCTTGCCGACGGAGACTTCTCCAAGAGCGAAAAGTCCGTCCTGGAAGCCATCGGCACCACTATCGGCCTTTCTGGCGCTGACGTATCGTCCATAATATCAATGTTCTACAAGGACGCCAACTCTGCTTACGCCGTCCTTGAAATCTCCCCTTCCGCCACTGACGACGAGGTACGCACCGCCTACCGCCGCATGGCCATGAAAAACCACCCGGACAAGGTGGCCACCCTTGGCCCGGACATCCAGAAAGCCGCCGCGGAAAAGTTCCGCCAGATCCAGGACGCCTACGAGACAATCAAGAAGGAAAGGGGAATGAATTAGTATCATTCAGATATTCAGAATAATACATAAAACCACATTATCATGAAACGCTTGTTATTTTATCTCAGCATTGCTCTTGCAGCAGTGGCGTGCGGTCCGGAAGGGCCTGAAGACCATGAAGAAGACAATATCGAGGTTAGCGAGGCAAACCTCAAAGGCACATGGCAGGGCAGTGTAGAGGCAGACTTCGCCCAGGGTTACCCCCAGACCTGGCGCATCCAGTTTGACGGAACAACCTATACTACCTGGCATACGCACCAGACAGCGGGCTCTATAAATGACGATGTTCAGGGCCTGAAGACCGTGGGCAATAAGGAAAAGGGCACGTGGGCGTACGCGGGCGGTATACTCACCCTCACTCCCAAAGAGCAGTGGGCCTCTTATGCCGTTACCAGCTTGTCGCCTCAGAAGTACTCCTACTATGAGTACAATACAGAGACCATGGAGGCTGTTCAATGGTATGAAACCTCTTCATCGCTAATAGAAGACGGCATCGCAAGGGACCTGCAGGACGGGACAGACTGGTACATCAAGAAATGGCAAATTGTGTCTTTCAAAAAGGATGTCCTCTCCGTCAGAATCAACAGGGATGTCTTCGACCTGAAAAGGTAATCACAATTCCTTCTTCCTTATTATCCCCACATAGGTAAGAAGGACGATATTCATCATCAGGGAATAGAGAATGGCCGGAATGGCCATTTCTTCGTTGGCAAAAATTAGAGGGCTGGAGGCTATGGCTATGGCCTGGGCCGCGTTCTGCATACCCACCTCTATAACCACCGTCCTGCGCTGCTGCGCGTTGTTTTTGACAAGCCGGGACAGCAGCGAAGAAACTCCTATTGCAACAAGTATGAGCACAGTCACACAAGCGCCCAGCAAACCTATGTTGTCAAGTATTGTCCTGTGATGCTGGATGTAAAACACCGTTATCAGGACAAGCAGCAGCGGAAATGCAAGTTTGGTGAGAAGCTTGTCTGTCTTCTGCGCCACCTTTGGCCAGGCGTAATGAATGCCTATTCCAAGTAGCACAGGGACCAGCATGAGGACTATGTTCTGCTTGATAAGATTCCCCACCGGGAGCGATATTCCCACGCTCTCGCCCACAAGGCGTGTCGCCCAGCTCATCACAAACGGGATGGTAAACAGAGTGATGACGCTGCTCAGGGCGGTGAGAGTCACGGACAGGGCTACATCCCCGCCCGCAAGCTTTGAGAACACATTGGACGAACTCCCTCCCGGACAACACGCAATAAGTACAAGGCCAATGAAAAACACCGGCGGCAGCCGGAACAGGTACGCCAGGCCCAAGGCTATGGCCGGAAGCAGAACAAGTTGCCCGAACAGCGCCACTGCTATGGGCCAGGGCCTGCGGAATACCTTGCCAAAATCCTCGACCCGGAGCGCAAGCCCCAGGTCGAACATCAAAAGAGTAAGAATAGGCAGGACTATCCAGATTGTATTCATTCCGTAAAAGTTATGGCGCAGGTCATGACCATCCCCCGGCCACTTATATCAAGTGAGGTACAGGCGCGGTCGGCGATGTTGATAATCATGGGGGAAAGAGCGTCCTCCCCGGCAAGTGCCGGCACCGCAAACACAAACGCCGAGGCAAGTCCCAGAATCAGTTTACTAATCATCGAGTACTATCCTTTTTACGATTAACCAACAGAAAGAACACTGCCGCCGCTACTACGGCGGTACCGCAGCCAATCCAGGGGGCAAGGCCGGCAGACAAACCAAAGCCGGTCTTATCCACCAGGATGAAGGTGACGCAGACCGCTGTCATGAAGATAGCCGGGATGAGCGTTATGAGATAGCTCAGCCCGCCGCGGCGGACAAAGTATGCGGTAGCCGTCCAGAACATGAATACGGACAGCGTCTGGTTGCCCCAGCCAAAGTAGCGCCAGATGGTGTTGAAGCCATTTTCATCGGCAATATTGAACCAAAGCATAAGGCCGCTGACGACAAACAGAGGAATGGCGATGGCAAGGCGGTTCCCCATCTTTTCCTGCTTTATGTGGAGGAAGTCAGCCGCAATGAGCCTGGCGCTTCGGAAAGCGGTATCTCCAGAAGTGATTGGAGCGGCCACAACGCCCAGCATTGCCAGGATGCCGCCAAACACACCCAGCCAGCTCTTTGACACCAGCGTCACAACGGAAGGCGCCGCAGAACTCATGCTCCCGCCAACCTCCGCATAGCCGCCGTCAAAGAAGAACCAGGACGATATTGCCGCCCACACAAGGGCAACCAGGCCCTCGGTAATCATTGCACCGTAGAAGATGGGCCGGCCAAGTTTTTCACTCTTGATGCACCGCGCCATAATAGGGCTCTGGGTGGCATGAAAACCGGATACCGCACCGCATGCAATGGTAATGAACAGACAGGGGAAAATGGGCTGGCTGGCAATTCCGGACTTGTCTGTCCATCCGCCCAGTCCGTCCCACAGTTCCGGCATGGAGGGCCATTTGATGAACAGTCCCACCATAAGCGCCGCCGCCATGAACAGCAAAGCCACGGCAAAAATGGGATAAATCCTGCCGATAATCTTGTCTATGGGCAGCAGCGTAGCAATAATATAATAAATGAATATGACTCCGCACCAGATGAGCATGGACGATGTACTCCCGCCGCCCGTCATTCCGCCAAGGATAATGGCCGGGGAATACACGAAAACGGTTCCAACCATTATGAGAAGGAACAAGGAGAATACCAGCATCACGCTCTTTGTAGTCTTTCCAAGGTAATGGCCTACTATATCCGGATAGTTCGCTCCCCCGTGCCTTATTGACAGCATGCCGGAAAGATAGTCATGCACCGCACCCGCGAAGATACAACCGAAAACAATCCACAGATAGCTTGCAGGGCCGAATTTTGCGCCCATGATGGCTCCGAATATTGGCCCCGTTCCCGCAATGTTCAAGAACTGAATCATGAAAACCTTCCACGTGGGCATGGCAATATAATCCACCCCGTCCGCCTTGGTAATTGCCGGCGTAGGTTTTGACGGATCAGGTCCGAAAATCTTTTCCACAAACTTTCCGTACAACAGATACCCCAGAACCAGGGCGGCAATACTGATAACAAAAGAGAACATGTCACTTGATTTGTTCCGCTAATTTAGCGAAAAAAAAGACAAGCGCAAAGCTTTGTGTTCAATGCCGCCTTGTTTTTACCTGTCATCTCGCGCCACGTTTTCGGCCGTTTTCGTGTCCCGGCATGACATGGCTGTCATCCCCGGCCACGCTTTGCGGCGTTTTTGTGGCCTGACGTGATGCCGCCGAACCTGTTACACACCGTTTTGGCACCCTCATCCTTAAAAACAGGCCATTTTTGAGGACAACCACCTGTTTTTCACGTCACCATCCGGAATTTTGTCGGTTTTAACGGACAGAACGACATTCTGCAGCGATCCATCCGGGATTATGGCGGTTTTCCCGGACGAGACGGCGTTATGAGGTCTGCCGTCCGTGTTTTTGGCGTTATTTCCGGATGGGGGTGGCGTACGTCACCTCGGGGGATATGGGGTGGAGTTATGCGAAGAAAGTGAAGTGGACGCGGCCGTAGGTGCGTTCTTTTACGAAATGCGGGTGACTGGTAAAGGAGTGCTCGTCTCCGTGCTCAAGGATGAAATAGCACTCAGGATGAAGCAAATCCAGTGAGAAGACAAGGTCCGGGAGGCGCTGAATACCTTCCAGGGCGTAGGGCGGATCTGCAAAGATTATGTCGAATTTTTCACGGCAGATGGGAAGGAAATCGAAGACGTTGTCACGTACCATGGTGACGTTGTCAAGGCCCAGGCGGGCTGCTTCCGTCTTTATGAACGATGCATTCTCGCGGGCCATTTCCACGCAGTAGACGCGGGAGGCGCCGCGGGAGGCGAATTCATAGGCTATGGAGCCAGTGCCGCCGAAAAGGTCCAGAACCTTGAGGTCCTGAAACTCATACTCGTTGTCAAGGATGTTGAAGAGGCCTTCCTTGGCGAAGTCCGTGGTGGGACGGGCTTTGTACCCTGTGGGAGGCAGGATCACCTTGCCATTCAGTTTTCCTCCAATTATTCTCATAACCAGTTGTTTAAGATCCCCGATCAAGTCGGAGATGACTACGTCAGAGTTGGACGACAGCTTTGAAGTAGCGGTAGAGGGACATACTGGAGTCCATGTCCAGGGGAGTGCGGAAGTGGACTGTGGAGACTTCAGGGTTAAGCTGGAGCTGCTTCATGGCAAGGAACAGGAAGTACTGCGCGGTTGTAAAATCAGGAGCCTGGAAGACATTTGCAAGGCGGAGGCTCCTGCCCTGGGCTATGACCAGGTGAAGCCAGCCGTCACGCCAGGACGCCACAATCTTGTTGTAGTCTTCTATTGCGCCAAGGGTACGGATAAGGTAATACATCTCCGGAAGGATGCGGGGCTGGTCCCCGGACTCCGTGAGAACAGTCTGGGCAAGCACTTTTGACAGCGACTCCCCTATTGAAAGGGAATAAACCAACGCGGAGCCGGCTTCCGGCATGGAAACCCACTCCACAGAATCCCCACTGTCCAGCGAAACAACCTCCGCAAGGGCTTCACGGGCGTTTGCCTCGTCGAAAAAAGACTCCGGAACAAGGGCCACCTTGGGGGTAAGGAGCGATATCTCCACCTCCCGGTAGCGGCGCTGGAACTCCGGCGTTGTGAAAAGCTGCTCTGAGCCCATCCAGCCGCTGACGGAGCCTCCCGGCAGAGTCTTAAAAGAATATCCACTCAAGGAAACTTGAATGGATATTCCTGAACTTTGCGTATGGACGCTGTCCATAACCATTATTCCCAGTTACCTGCGTTGTTGTTAGGAGCGGTAACGCTGCCAACCTGCAGGCCTTCGAAACGGTTGCGGTCACGGCAGTCTGCATCCAGATTGATGCGGAGCTGGTTGTCCATTCCATTAAGGAGGGCCTTGTAAGGCATGCGGGCCTCAAACAGAGGAACCTGGACGCCGGACACCTTCTTGATGGTGGATTCCATCTCAACCTCCTGTCCTCCAGAGAAGGGGATGAATTTGAGGGAGTCTACCACGAAGTCCGGACGACGGGTGAACAGGGTGTCTTTAACGGGAATCTTGGTGACGGTTGAGAATACAACCTTCTGACCGTTCTCATAAGCTTCCTGAAGCTTTGCGGTAATCTGATCCGGTTTGAGACGCCTGTTGGCCTTCTTGATGGCCTCTGTGTTCACAACTGCAAGGGAGTCGTCGTTGGAGCCGATCTGCATGACGATATCCATCTGACCCTGTTCATAGAACAGCTTGAGGGAGTCTACAGTGGGACTGAAACGGCCGTTCACGCTCTTGAAAGCCTCCTGGAGGGTACGGATGTCCTTGAGACGCTGGATACCTACCTTCTCACGGGCCTTGACCTCTTCATTGAACTTCACGGGCTTCTGAATACTTGCGATGAATGCCCATGCGAGACCTGCAATGATCAATCCAAGGAGAACCTCGATAAGGATTTTTACTGCTTTGTTCATTATTTTAGTGTTTAATTTATTTCAAACTTCCGACAAAGTTAAAAAAATGATTTCTCAAAAGCAATATCTTTTGTAAATTTGCCTGTTCAAAAAGTGGAAAGGATGATCCCCTGCATAACCCGCAGTAAAATTGAGTTTTTCAAGACTCTCCTGGACGGCGCCTCGGAGGTGACCGTCGCCGCCCACGTCCATCCGGACGGGGATGCACTGGGTTCCACTGCGGCCATGTGCTCATACTTAAGGAACGTAATGGGGAAAGACGCCGTGGGCGTACTCCCGGAAGTCCCGCCGGAAAGTATCCGTTTCATTATCCCGGAAAACGTTCCGTTTATCTTTGCGGACCAGGCTCCCGACGCCGCTGAAGGAAGGATTGCCAAGTCTGATCTTGTGATTCTCATGGACTGCAACGGGTTCTCAAGGACGGAAAACCTCAGAGCCTCCCTGGAGGCATCCAAGGCCCCCAAGGTCCTGATTGACCACCACCTGAACCCGCAGGAGCAGGAATTCAGCCTGGTGTTTTCCACGCCGGAGATTTCATCGGCAAGCGAGCTTCTGTACTGGATACTCAAAGACCTTGGCGGAAAGCTCCCCGCGGACTGCATGAACGCCCTTCTCGCCGGCATGACTACGGACACCAACAACTTCGCCAATTCCGTGTTCCCTTCCACGTTCCGGATGGCATCGGACCTTATAGCGGCGGGAACGGACAGGGACGCTGTCATTGGCCATATCTATCAGGAATACCGGGAAAACCGCATACGCCTCATGGGCTATATGCAGAGCCGTGAGATGAACCTTACTCCGGAAGGCGCCGCGTGGATGGTCCTCACGAAGGATATCCAGGAGAGGTTCGGCTACCGGGAGGGAGAGGCGGAAGGCCTTGTGAACATTCCCCTGGCCATAAAGGAAGTGCGGCTGAGCGTTCTCCTGACGGAAAAGGACGGCTGCATGAGGGTATCCGTACGCTCGAAGAAAGGAACATCGGCCCAGCAGCTTGCGGTCCGGTATTTCAACGGAGGCGGCCATGAGAATGCGGCAGGGGGGAAACTTGCCTTCGGTGAAGACATCCCGGATGCGAAAGCCGCTCCCGCATATGTTGAACATGCCCTAAAACAGTTCCTGGCATGAAAAAAGTGACCGTCATACTGCTCACGCTGATTATTGGAGCCTGCACGCAGCAGGCCCTCCAGACCACGTACGACAAGCAGACCACAAATATCGAAAGTTTCATCTCCGCCCAGATGAAGGCGGACGAAACCGCTACCCTCACCCGTACCGGGGGCGCCTACAGGCTCACCCTCCACGACACCATGGACCCCACAAGGGACTCACTGGGATGGAACGGGAAAGTCACCTTCGACTACGCCCTCTACGTACTGTCAAGTTCATCCATCTCAAATGCCAACCTTGTGGCAACCAGCCTTGAAGACGTTGCTGTCGCCGCCGGCTGGAATCTTTCGGACAAGGACCAGTTCCAGAAAGTTACTCTTAGCATGCAGGAAGATATTCTGGAGGGTCTCAAGATGGGACTCTACGGTGTACAGCCCCTGGACGAGGCCTATATCCTGTTCACCGGCAAATATGGCTACGGTTCCCGCGAGCAAGGCACGATTCCTGCAAAGAGTGCCCTGGTCTATCACGTTTGGATTGACTCAATAGAATAATGAAAAAACTCCTCATACCCCTTCTTGGCATCCTCGTGACAGGATGCGTCACAGACAACACGGCCTCTACCGGAGAGCAGGCGAAAGAGTACCTGGAACTCTGGATGGCAAAATGGAACAAGGACAACGGCAAGAATGTCCAGCCCACGGACCTTGGCCTATACATCCTTGACGATATCCCCGGCCCCGCCGCAGCCGATCTGTGGAGCGTCGGCATACCGTACACGTACGCTCTGGTCACCATCCGTTCCTTGAACGGCAAGGTTTCCGCTACTGACGATGCCGACGTGGCCAAACAGATTGGCATATATTCCACCACGTCCTATTTCGGTCCCAAGGTTCTCTTAACCGGAGAGAAGTACTGCCATGCCGGATTAGAGGAGGCCTTCAAGGGCATGCGCCTTGGCGGCAAACGTACCGTCGTCATTCCCTCATGGCTCCTTACCCCTTCCCGCTACAGTTCCCTTGACAAGTATCTGGAAGCATGCACATCCTCCTCCCACCTCATCTACACGATAGAGCTCAGGGAACAGTTCCAGGATGCTACTGAGTGGGAAAAGGCCAATGTCCTGGCCTATGTCAACGCCAATTTCCCCGGCGCCGCTCCAACACTCATGCCCGGTTCGGAAGAGGGCGCTGAGGCCGACGGAACATTCTGGTTCATTTCCGATGTGACAGGCTTCAAAGAAGAAGACAAGAGGCAGGAGACAGACTCCGGCTACAGCCTCAACTATACCGGAAAACGTCTGGACGGGACCGTCTTTGACACCTCCGTCATGAAGACCGCCGTAGATAACGATATCTACAACCCCTCCGGCAGTTATTCTCCGCTTTCAGTTTCATTCTATTCGGACTGGTCCAGCACCACCATCAGCAACAGCACAAATTTCGTGGACGGCTTCAAGGCCGCCGTGTCCATGATGTGGTGGGGCGGGCAGAAAGCCACCGTCATCTTCACATCGGGTCGCGGATACGGCGCCAACGGAAAAGGCTCCATACCCGGCTACTGCCCACTGGTATTCGAGATTGAACTTTTGCCCAAGGAATAGCCCATGGCAGGAGGTAATGCAGTCCCTACCGAACTGGGAACCAGGCCCATAGGCACCCTTCTACGCCAGTACGCCGTCCCGGGCATAATAGCCATGACGGCATCGTCCCTGTACAATATGGTGGACAGCATCTACATCGGGCATATCCCGGAGGTGGGTACGCTGTCCATGGCCGGTCTTGCGGTCACTTTCCCGCTCATGAACATCTCCACCGCTTTCGGTACGCTGGTGGGAGTGGGAGCGGCAACCATGATTTCTGTCCTTCTGGGCCAGAAGAACTACAAGGCTGCGGAAAAGGTACTCTGTAACGATGTCACCCTGAACCTCATCACTGGCCTGGTTTTCACGCTGGTCACCCTGCTGTGGATGGATCCCATCCTCCGGTTCTTCGGTGCTACGGAGGCATCCCTGCCGTTCGCCAGGAACTACATGTTCTACATTGCCATAGGTAACGGCATCACGCACCTGTACTTTGGCCTGAATGCCATTGTGCGGTCTTCAGGAAATCCAAAACTGGCAATGGGGCTCACGCTGTTTACGGTCATTTCCAATGCCATACTGGACCCCATATTCATATTCGTGCTGGGTCTTGGTATACGCGGAGCGGCCCTTGCCACAGTGCTGTGCCAGACCATGTCCCTGTGCTATACGCTGTGGTACTTCCTGGACCAGAAGAAGTTCCTGCACCTGCCCCGCTCCAGGCATATTTTCCGAGTTGACTGGAGAATCGCCAAGGACTCTCTTACAATAGGCATGGGCCCTTTCCTCATGAACCTTGCAAGCTGCATTGTGGTGCTGTTCATCAACCAGCAGCTGGTAAAATGGGGCGGAGACCTGGCCCTGGGGGCATACGGAATTGTGAACCGCATCACTTTCCTCTTTGTAATGATAGTGATGGGATTCAATCAGGGAATGCAGCCCATTGCGGGATACAACTACGGCGCCAGGCAGTATGGAAGGGTGAAGGAAGTCTTTATTAAAACCGCCATGTGGGGTACTCTGGTGTGTACGTTCGGCTTCATTGTATCCGTCTTCCTTGCCCGCCCTGCCGCCGCCGCATTCACAAACGACCCCGCCCTGGAAGACATGGCCGCACGCGGACTTCGCATGATGAACTGTGTATTCCCAATTGTTGGTTTCCAGATGGTTACCACAAACCTCTTCCAATGCCTTGGGATGGTAAAGAAGAGCATTTTCCTGTCGCTTTCAAGACAACTGCTTTTCCTACTTCCCTGCATTTACATCCTTCCGGGAATCCTTCAGAGCGAAGCAGGCGTATGGTACAGTTTCCCCATTTCGGATACTGTATCGTCCATCATCACCGCTCTGTTCGGCCTGGACCTGATACGCAAACTCAACAAACTTAAGGACGGTGACGACCCGTCCATCCTTGGTGCACAGATCTGATGAAAACCATTATCAACATAGGCCGAAGCTTCGGAAGCGGAGGCGGCTACGTAGGCCAGGCCATAGGCCGCAAGCTGGGCATTCCAGTATACGACAACGAACTCATTTCCAAGACCGCGGAAGAGAAGGGCTACTCAAAGAGCCTCTTCGCCGGGGAAGAGAAGCGCAGCCTGTTTTCCGTCTCCAGCTTTTTCGCATCGGGCCGCCTGAGCCATCTGGACAGCGGTTATGTGAACGACAACGTCATGTTCCAGATCCAGAGCGAGGTGATCCGTTCCATCGCAGAGAACGGCGACGCCGTAATCATAGGCAGGTGTGCCGATTATATACTCCGTGACTTCCCGTGCCTGGACGTATTTGTCTGCGCCCCCATGGAGTACCGCATCAAGAGGCTTGTGGAAAACGAAGGCCTCTCTCCGGAAGAAGCGGAAGCCCTCATGCGCCGCAAGGACCGCACCCGCGAGACCTACTACAACTACTACACCTTCGGCAGCTGGGGCAAGGCGGACAACTACGACCTCTGCATCGACAGCTCCATCCTTGGAATAGAAGGAACGGCCGATTTTATCATCGACTTCGGCAGGAAGGCCGGGATAGTCAAGTGAGGGTAGGAAAATTCATACTCATCCTCACAGGGGCGGCAGGGCTCATTGCCGCCTTTCCTTTTATTGTACGTGGCCGCGGGGAGAAGGACGTCCCTGCGCCGGTATACGTGCAGGAGCTGAATTCCGCAATCGTCAACGAAGACCTGCCGGAACTCCGGGCCATGGACCATGCCGTAGACTCCTTCATGAACTTCTGGGCCCTCAAAGGCGTCTCCCTCGCCATTATGCGGAACGATTCCCTCCTCTACGCCAAAGGCTACGGGAAGGCCGATCCATCCACGCCCATGACCCCCGGCACAACAATGCGGCTGGCATCGGTCTCGAAACTTCTCACCGCCGTCGGAATCATGAAACTGCAGGAGGAAGGGAAGCTGATGCTGGAAACGCCGGTGTTCGGACCGTTCGGGGTTCTGAATGAGTACGATTCATTCATCAAGGACAGCAATTACTATCTTATTACCGTAGAGCATCTTCTGCGCCACCAGGCGGGTTTTTCCGTGCGAGGCGGTGACGTCATGTTCTCCAAGCTCACCTTCATGCGGGACTGGGGCCTTTCGGAACCTCCCACACCCGAGTTTGTGGTTCAGAAACAACTTGGACGAAGGCTGGCTTTCGAGCCCGGGACATGGCAGGAGTACTCCAATTTCGGATTCCTGCTGCTATCGCTGGTCATAGAGAAAGTAAGCGGCCAGAGCTACTCTGATTACATGCAGGAGCACGTTTTCACTCCGGCCGGCTGCACGCAGTTCCGCATAGGCGGGAACTACCTTAAAGACCGTCTTCCCGGCGAGTCTATGTATTTCATGCAGCCGGACAGCGAGCCGGTTCCTTCCTTCGACGGCAAATACTCCGCCGTTGAGAAATGCTACGGCGGGAACGACATCACCGGCCTCATGGGTGCCGGCGCCTGGACGGCCTCTGCCGTTGAGATGGCCCGGCTTGTCGGTTGCATCGACGGCCGCGGCCCCATGGAAGACATCCTTTCCGCCGAATCTGTCCGCAAAATGACCACCTGGTACGATGCCGACACCTTCTCCCTTGGCTGGAACGACACCAAGCCTGACGGCGAATGGACCCGCACCGGCTCCTTCTCCGGGACATCGGCCCTTGTGAAAGTTTACCCTGACGGCGAGTGCTGGATATTCATCTCCAACACATCGGCCTGGCGCGGCTCCCGCTTCACCAAGAACACCGCCGCCCTTTGCAAGAACCTCCGCCGCCGCTTCTCCTCATATCTCCCCACACGCAATCTCTTTACACTTTAATACTATGTCCGACGAAAAGATAATATTCTCCATGGCGGGGGTTGGAAAAACCCTTCCTCACAACAACAAAGTAATACTTAAAGATATTTACCTGGGCTTTTTCTACGGAGCCAAGATTGGCATCATAGGCCTTAACGGTTCCGGTAAGTCTACGCTGCTGAAGATTATAGCCGGCGTAGAGAAATCCTACAAGGGAGAAGTGGTATGGGCTCCGGGATATTCTGTGGGGTATCTGGAGCAGGAACCGCAGATGGATCCGGAAAAAACCGTCCTGGAAGTGGTCCAGGAGGGGGTGCAGGAGGTGATGGACATCCTTCAGGAGTACAACGACATTTCCATGAAGTTTATGGAACCCATGGACGATGACCAGATGAACCGTCTCATAGAACGCCAGGGAGAGCTGACGGAACTCATAGACCATAAGGGCGGCTGGGAGATAGATTCCAAGCTGGAAAGGGCCATGGATGCGCTCCAGTGCCCGCCGTCGGAACAGAAGATAAAGGAACTCTCGGGAGGTGAACGCCGCCGCGTGGCCCTTTGCCGCCTGCTTCTTCAGGAGCCGGATGTCCTTCTTCTGGACGAGCCCACCAACCACCTTGACACTGAATCCATCCAGTGGCTGGAAGCACACCTTCAGCAGTACAAGGGCACCGTGATTGCAGTCACGCACGACCGTTACTTCCTTGACAACGTTGCCGGCTGGATACTTGAGCTGGACCGCGGAGAAGGCATCCCGTGGAAGGGCAACTACTCCAGCTGGCTGGACCAGAAGACAAAGCGCCTTGCACAGGAAGAGAAGGCGGAGAGCAAGCGCAGAAAAACCCTGGAAAGGGAGCTGGAATGGGTCCGGATGGCCCCCAAGGCACGCCAGGCCAAGCAGAAGGCACGTCTTGGAGCGTATGAGAAGCTGGCATCGGCAGACACAAAGCAGAAGGAAGACAACCTGGAAATCTACATCCCCAACGGCCCGCACCTTGGTAACAAGGTCATAAAGTTCACGGACGTCTCAAAGGCATACGGGGACAAACTCCTCTTCGAGCACCTGAGCTTCGAACTGCCGCCGGCAGGCATCGTTGGAGTCATAGGCCCTAACGGAGCCGGTAAAACCACGCTGTTCCGCCTCATAATGGGCCTGGAGCAGCCGGACAGCGGCACAATAGAGATAGGAGAGACCGTTAAGATATCATATGTTGACCAGCAGCACCGCACTATTGACCCGGACAAGACTGTTTACGAGACAATTGCCGGCAATTCGGAGTGGGTGCGCATGGGAGGCCGGGACGTTAACGCACGTGCCTGGGTGTCGCGGTTCAACTTCTCCGGAGCAGACCAGGAGAAACTCTGCGGCGTACTTTCGGGAGGCGAGCGCAACCGCCTGCACCTGGCCCTCACTCTCAAGGACGAGGGCAACGTCCTCCTCCTGGACGAGCCCACCAACGACGTGGACGTGAACACCATCCGCGCCCTGGAGGAAGGCCTTGACAGCTTTGCCGGCTGCGCCGTTGTGGTCTCCCACGACCGCTGGTTCCTGGACCGCATCGCAACCCACATCCTTGCCTATGAGGGCGACGGCCAGGTGGTCTTCTTCGAAGGCAACTACCAGGAATACGAAGCCAACCGCAAGATGCGCCTTGGAGACACTGAGCCCAAACGCTTCAAGTACAAGAAACTGATGGAATAAGGCTATTCAATTATTGTGAGTTTGTAAGTCATACAAAGTTTTACAATTGACCACACCCACCTGAAGCCGGGCATTTATGTGTCCAGGGAAGACAAGGGCTTCACCGCGTTTGACATTCGCATCACTTAGCCCAACAAGGAACCGGCTGTTGCCCCTGCCGCAATAAACAGTCTGGAGCATCTTATGGCAACTTGGTTCCGGCAACGCGCCCGCTACATTGACCGCCTTAATAACCACTTCCACAGCGAGTACACAAAACTCCAAATAACCCTCTCCGACGGCAAAACCTTCGCCGACGCATAGAATCTCATTCCGCCGCCATTGCCGCCACGAAGTCTGAAGGAGACATGACCGTCATGGGGCAGAATGGAGAGTTTTGCTGAAACAACGAGTTGTCCCTTGTGATGAAAAAGTCACAGCCACCGTTGTATGCGCTACCGTACTGGGCATCGTCTTCAAAGTCCCCCGTGGGGTTGCCAATGGCCCATAGGAGGTCTATTTCATCTATTGCAAGAATCTTGATGAAAGAACGGAGAGACTGGATTGACTTCTTGAAAGCTTCAAAAAGCATCCCGCACTTTTTTACAGTATAATGAGCATTCATTATGCTCTGTGTTGTTAAATAACCCTCGAAAACACCAGCTTCTGCAGCACCGAACAGTGTTTTTGCTACTTGGTTACCAGGACGTTCTTCTAGAAGCATATCCAGAAGAACATTAGTATCAATGAATACCTTTGCCATTATTTGCCAAGTAAATAAGCCAATCTGTCATCCGATTCAAGCATCTCCTTAGTAGGAGCAGGGATAATACCGCTCAGGGACTCTACCAGCGGACTTATCTTAAAGTTTTTGGGCAACTTGGGTATGGGGACTTTTGTTGCTTCCGCAAGTGCGTTTTCAATAAACGCATTCACCGATATACTCTGACTTCTAGCGCGGTATTTCACCCGCTCCATGACCTCCGGCCTGAGCCTGATAACCGTCTGAACTCTTGTTGTCGTATCCATATTTGATATCATTTCTGCAAATATAATCATTTTTCCAATCTATGCAAAATTGCCAATGCCTGAAAAGAAAAAATGATTCCTGACACAGGCACTGGCAAAGTTTTTCCTGGGCGTATTACTTCTCGGAATGCTCATATTCCTCCCTGCATGGTCCTTCAACTACTGGCAGGGGTGGCCGCCGGGCTGTTCCTGGCATCCTATATGCTGAAGTCCTTAGGGAGAACACTTACCTCTCCAGGACCATAGAGGTCCAAGAGAATCAGAAAGTCATCGATAAAGGCCGATTATGACCGCTTCGACAGAATAATCTGCATGAGAGCATCCAACCTCCGTTGGATCCGCCGCAGGCTTACTTGATTCCGTATTTGCGGAGAATCTTCAGGATGGGCTTTTCTATGGATTGCTCCCAGAGGGTGTATCCGTAGTTGTCCGGATGTACTCCGTCAACAGAGGCCTCATGGCTGGGAGGGCAGGCCTCCGGGATTATGAAATAGACATCCTTGTACTTCTCGCGGCCTTCTTTGGTGCTCTTTATATCCTTGAATATCTTTGCGGCCAAATCCATCTTGGCCTGCTCCTTCTTGTCCTCAGAAGTGTTGAAATTCCTCTTCTCACGGTATATGGTCTGCTGGAAAATGAGAGGCTTGCCGGGATGTGCGGCTAACATGCGGTCTATGAACGGAACCAGGCGCTCCCGGATCATCTCCGCCCCGGGGTTGGAGAATGAGTCGAAGACGAAGGCATCGGCATCCACGTCAACGAGGATATCGGCAAAATAATCCTGGAGCATGCAGCGGCCGCTGCAGCCGAGGGAAAGCATCTGGAGACCGGTTGAACGGGAGAACTGAGTCGGATATGCCATGCCGCCGCGGCTGGTGCTGGCACCATGAGTGAAGCTGGATCCCCAGATTGCTATGCGGTGACGGAAAGGGTTATCAAGAGCTTCCAGGGATGCTCCCTTTTCCACGCCAACCTGAATGGACAACTCCTCGCTGAAGGTGGGGAAATAGAGCAGGCATTCATGCTCCTGACCGTCCATGTGTTTTATGAGCGTGAGCGGCTGGTCCATCTTCTTTCTGGAGTTTACTCCTGCAGCAGCCCAAAGCCACTTCCCGTTTTTGCGGATATACAGGTCGTAACCCTTGGCGGAAATATGAGTGGTGTTTGTGGGATCGTCCATCTCCCCATATTTGGTGAGGATGGAGATGCTCTTGGAGTTGGTCTTGAACACGCAGGCCATGCCGGAAGTCATTCTCACCAGCAGGTTTTCCCGTTTGGTGAAGCCTTTGTACAGGGTTGTGTCCACCCTGTGATAGGGGTTTGCGGTCTTTCCGGGCATTAGTTTACCAACCAAAGTGAGTTCAGACGCTTCAGTATAAACATACTCCGTATCCTGAGCATATGCCGCCACAGTGGCAAGCATGAAAAACAGTATGACAATCTTTTTCATAATACCGTGGATTTAAAAAGCGGCCCGGAGGATAATGCCGGGCCGCTATTAACCGGAATACTTATCTGGGTAAGTCTATTCTGTTACGGAGCAGTCGCACCAATAACATCGGCCTCTGAATGAATCTTAATGACCGGTTTTCCGGAAGCCTTGTCGAATGTGCCCACAAAGGAAACCTTATAACCAGCGGGAACGGCCTTGACCCTTTCGGAAGGGGTAAAGTTGATAACCACCGGGAATGAACCGCTGTCATCGGTAACAGTAACTTCATTGCCTTTCGCTGTAATCTGTTTACCCAGCACAACGTTCTCAAGTTTTACCCTGCGGAACATTAGGTTGTCGAAATTCTCACTGAAACTTGCAAGGGTGCCGGTAACAGGCTGTGGCATTTCAGATTCAGGTGCCGCTTCCACCTTTCCATTCTTATATGTCCACCAGTCAAGTTCGCTGATCTGGGGGCGTCCGTTCGTAGCGGCATCAAGAAGGCAGGAGCCATTGATGATTCCAGAAATCTTATCGCCCACCTTGAGAGTATTTCCGGAACCCAGATAGAAGCGGATAGCGCCGCTCGCATCCTCCAGATAGATATGCTGGTTACCCAGAACATAATTCACGTACATACCTTCGAAAGAGCCAAGGAAAGGTACTTTCGAATTCTTTGTGCAAAGAGCCTTGATGTCAGCGATATTCATGGCAGGGACCAGCAGGTTAATGGCACTTTCCTCGAAGATCTTAACCTGCTTTTTCTCATTGAAAGGAGTAACAAAGCCAGTCACTTCAATGACAGATGCTTTCTTGATCAGTTGTGACAGGCCTACATTGATGTATAATGGCATGCTGGCGTCTCCCTGGTAGATGCTGTATTCACCCTTCTTCTGCATGTCAGCGCCCACAAAGGCTGTGAGCTTCACCCTTCTGCTGATAAGCTTGTCAAAGCCTGCAAGAACATCGGCGATGGTCAATTCCAGAGGTGCGGGAACCTCACCCTGGCCAAATGTAATGTCCTCCTGCTTGAAAGTAAGACTTGAGATTTCAGGGAGGCCGTTGTAGTTCTGAACCTTACCCTCAAAATAGCCGGAGAGCTTGACTCCGGGCTGAAGGCCTGAGTTGGCCAGATAGAGAAGCATTGCAGAAGTGGCATCCTCAAGGAAGACGTTGCTTCCGCTGACATAGGTTACCAGAATATCGTTCAGGACGCCCTTGAAATCGGCAGTTGCTTTGTTTTCAGCGGGCATAAGGGCCACAAGGTCTGCAAGGGTGAGGACCTTCACGGGGTTGCTGAAACTGGTGGTTCCGGTGCCTATTGCATCGTTACCGATGGTGGCGTTGAATATTGCGGTGTACTCCTGACCAGGAGCCAGGATATCGGGATTGAGGGTTACCTGAATCTCTCCGTGCCGCTCTCCCTTTGCAATCTTGAGTTCAGGAATGGTGAGAGCTTCTGCAGGCATTGTGGACTTGGCGTCAAGGGTAATTACAACAAGTGTTTCTTCCTTGACTTCCCTGCTGGCATCCACCTTGAGCATGGCAATGTTGTCCCGGAATTCGGAATCTGCGCTGAAACGGAAAGTAACGGGGTCTTCAGGCTTTGTGAAAGAGATGGTAACCTTCTGCTGAAGGGGGACATCGTTCACCTTAGCGCCAAAGACGGCCTTGTACTCCTTGCCGCCTTCGAGGGCGTCAATGCCGGAAATCTTCACCTTTGCAGTAGCTTCCTTGGAGCCGGCTGCAATATTAACGGAAGCAGCGAATTCAAGCGTGCGGGGCGGGAATGTGGAAGCATCATCGTCCAAAAAGATGGCGACATCAATGTCCTGAGGGGCAGCCTTGTCCCCGGTAACCGTTAAAGTGGCTTCCAGGGAAGAGTTGTCGAAAGCTGCATCTGCGGAAATGGTGAAATTCACCAGTTCCGGCAGTTCCTCATCACAAGCCGCAAAAGTGAATGCGGCAAGTCCGAGGGTGAGAAAATACTTTAAGAATTTCTTCATGGTTATTAAAAATGTTTTGGTTATATAGTTTTCAGTAGTGGCTCACTGCTGTATGTAACGCAAATATATAAAAAATTCTCATACATTGACACAGTTATGCATATAATTGCTATCTTTGAAGCATATGCCTAAACTGCTTCTAATAGACGGTCACGCGCTGGTGTTCAAAATGTACTACGCTTTCCTGCGCAGACCCATGATAAACTCCAAAGGGGCGGACATGTCCATCCTCTACGGCTTCACGAAATATCTCCTGGAACTGTTCCAAAGGGAGGCCCCTACGCATGTAGCCGTGGCATTCGACCCCCCGGGAGGCACATTCCGCAACCAGATGTATCCGGAGTACAAAGGCACCAGGCCCCCTACTCCGCAGCTCATCATAGACTCCCTTGAGCCCCTCACAGAGCTTGTGAAGGCCATGAACATCCCCGTGGTCATGGTCCCGGGTTTCGAGGCCGATGACGTCCTTGGCTCCATAGCCACACAGTACGGCGGCCCCGCCCTGGATGTCTTCATGCTGACACCGGACAAGGACTATGGCCAGCTCATCCGGGAGCACGTATTCCAACTGAAGCCCGGCAAGGCCGGCTCTGAGACAGAGCTTGTGGGCGTAAGCCAGCTCTGTGAGAAATGGGGCATACAGAGTCCTTCTCAGGTCATTGACATGCTGGCCATCTGCGGAGACACCGCGGACAACGTCCCCGGCGTAAAGGGCGTAGGGGAAGTTGGCGCGGCAAAGCTCATAGCCAAATACGGCACTCTGGAAAACATTTATGAGCACATTGGAGAGCTCCCGGAGAAGCAGGCCGCCATGTTCCGCGAAGCGAAGCCACACATGGCCCTCTCAAAGGCCCTTGTGACCATCAAGACAGATATGGAGCTCCCCGTCACGCCGGAAGACATGCAGTACAGCGGGCAGTTCCAGCCGCACCTGAAGGAACTGTTTGACTTCTATGAGTTCTCTTCGCTGAGACGCTTCCTGGAAGGGCATATACAGCCGTTTAAGATTGCCGGTCAAGCCGGCAATGACACTCCTTCCCTCATCCCCGACCCCGCTCGGGGATCTCTTACGGTACGCGAAGTCCCCCTCACCGCCATCAAATCAAAGCGCATTGGCATTGTGACCTTGGCTTCCGGGGAAAGCATCTTCGCCCCGGTGAAAAGCATCGTCATTTCCGACGGAGAAAGCGCTGCCGTGGCAACGCCACAGGAGGCCAGGGCCCTTCTTGAAGATCCCGCCATTGAAAAATGCGGGGCGGACCTCAAGCATCAGGCGAACCAGCTGCATCATGCCGGGATAGTGCTCAACGGCCGGTGGAACGACGTAAAGCTCATGCACTACGTAACGGACCCGGAGCGAAGCCACGACCCCTTCCAGCTCACCAAAACCCTCCTTGGAATAGACCTGGAGGCCGCCCCGGAGACCGTTTCAACGGGCTCGCTCTTTGACGATGAACCAGAGGAGGACGACTCCGCGCGCCTCAAGGAAGCGGCGGCAATGGTACTGCTTGCAGGCAAGCTCCGGGAGAACCTCCCTGACTTTTACGACAAGATGGAAGAACCGCTTTCCAAGGTTCTTGCCGGCATGGAAAGGGACGGCGTGAAGGTAGACCTTGGCCAGATCCGGGACTTTGCCGATGGCTTACGCCGCGAAATCGCCATCCGGGAAGACCACATCCGGGAGATGGCCGGGGAACCGGGGCTGAACATATCGTCCCCCAAGCAGGTGGGAGACCTCCTTTTCGACAAGCTGAAGCTGGACCCCAGGGCCAAAAAGAGCGCCAGGGGGCAGTATAGCACCGATGAGGCCACGCTCCTGGAGATTGCGGACCGGCATCCCATCGTGGGTGAGATTCTGGAATTCCGGGCTGTGAAAAAGCTGCTGTCCACGTACATCGAGCCCTTCCCCTCATACGTTTCGGAGGTCGATGGCCGCGTCCACACCACTTTCAACCAGGCGCTTACCGCAACGGGAAGGCTCTCCAGCTCCAACCCCAACCTGCAGAACATCCCCATACGTACGGAAAGGGGCAAGGAGATACGAAAGGCCTTCATCCCGGGCACGCCGGACGGAGTTATCGTCAGTGCCGATTACTCGCAGATAGAGCTCCGCATAATGGCGCACCTCAGCGGCGACGCCCATCTCCTGCAGGCCTTCCGGGACGGGGTCGATGTCCATGCCGCCACGGCTGCCAAGATATTTGGGATTCCGGTCTCCGAGGTTACCCGCGAACAGCGAGGCATGGCCAAGACGGCCAACTTCGGGATAATGTACGGGATATCGTCCTTCGGTCTTGCGCAGAGGCTGCAGCTGGGAAGGAAGGAGGCCAAGGCCCTCATCGACGGATACTTCGAGAGTTTCCCCGCCATAAAGGATTTCATTGCAGGCAATGTAGAATTCGCCCGGAAGAACGGGTATGTGGAGACACTCTTCGGGAGGCGCCGGTACCTCCCGGACATAGTGGCCCGCAACGCCACCGTCCGTGCCCTGGCGGAAAGAAATGCCGTGAACGCCCCCATCCAGGGAACATCGGCCGATATAATAAAACTTGCCATGACAGGCGTGGCCTCCCGCCTCAAGGAAGCCGGTCTGAGGAGCAAGATGGTCCTCCAGATTCACGACGAACTCCTTTTCGACGCCATTCCTTCAGAGGTGGACGCCCTCAAAAAGATTGTGATGGATGTAATGGAAAACGTTGTAAGACTTAGCGTCCCCCTCACCGTAGAATGCTCCTCCGGCAAAAACTGGCTGGAAGCCCACTAACCCACACGTCATTCCCGCCTGACCGGGAATCTCACATAACAATGACAGAAAAAGAATTAATTCAGCAAGCCATCCGCGGTTCCCAGACCGCCTACCGGGAAATCTACCAGATCTATGAAAAGGCCGTCCGCGGGCGCGTGAGCGGCTATTTCAAGTGGAGGGCCGACGTTGACGACGTCACCATGGAAACCTTCCAGAAGGCTTTCGCGGCGCTGGGAAGCTTTGACACTTCCCGGGAATTCCGCCCCTGGCTCCTCACCATCGCCACCCGTACCGCCCTGGACCACCTTGGCCAGATAAAACGCGAGGACGAGAAGAAGGAAGGCTTCCTCCTCAAGGCATCGGAAGGCGGCGACGGCGAGAGCGAACTCACTGAGACCACCCCGGAAGAGGAAATCATCAACGACGAGGCCCACTCCCGCCTCATGCAGTACATAGACGAGCTCCCGTCCCTGTACAAGGACGTCATGATAAAGTACATGATAGAAGAGCTTGAGTACGAGGAGATTGCCCGCGAACTGGACCTTGAGCTGAATACTGTCCGCACCCGCATCCGCCGCGGCAAGCAGCACCTTGCGGAAATGATGTTAAGGGGGGAAGTGTGATGACTGGTCAGGAGTTTCTTGCTTTTGTACGGGAGAGCTTCGAGCTCTCTCCCCTTCAGGAAGAACGCTTCCTGGCGCTTGACGGGCTGTACCGTGAATGGAACGCCAAGATAAATGTCATTTCCCGTAAGGACATTGACTGCGTGTATGACCACCATGTCCTGCATTCTCTTGCCATAGCAAAGTATCTGCAGGCGTCCGGTCTGTCCTTCGACGGCTGCTCCGTCCTGGACCTTGGCACCGGCGGAGGCTTTCCAGGCATTCCGCTGGCCATACTGTTCCCATCGGCACAGTTTGTCCTGTGCGACTCAGTTGGAAAGAAAACCATTGTGGCAGAAGCCGTAGCCAAGGCGCTGGGGCTGGAAAACGTCACCGTTGTGAACGCCCGCGCAGAAAGCCTTCCGCGGGTCTTTGACTGGGTTATCTCCCGCGCCGTCGCCTCCCTCACGGACTTCTACCCATGGGTGAAAGGCAAGTTCAGCCGTGGCATCCTGTACCTCAAGGGCGGCGACGTCAACGAGGAAATCTCCGCCGTCATGGCCAGGCACAAGCTTCCTAAAGGCTCCGTCCATACCTGGCCTGTCTCCTCCTGGCTCCCCGATTCATATTACAACGGTAAGCTGGTAATCCAAATAGATAAATTTTAACTGTTGTTTTTCAAACCTGTGCCGCCCACGGCTCATGAGTGGGAGGGGCCCATTTATGGGAGGGACGAAGACCGAAGGTCCGAGGGTTTGAAAAATAAGCGGTTAAAATTTGTTTGTTTCAGATTGATTTACTACCTTTGCAGTCCCTTTTGCAAAAAGTAAAAAAGATATATCATGAAAAGAACGTTCCAACCCTCTCAGCGCAAGCGTGTTAACAAGCACGGCTTCCGCGCCCGCATGGCTTCTGCAAACGGCCGCCGCGTCCTTAGCGCCCGCCGTCGCCACGCCCGCAAGAAACTCACCGTCTCTGACGAAGAACGCTGGTAGTTTCCTGCCACCTTCAGAAAAGTAACGCTGTTCCACCCCTTGGAGCAGCGTTTTTTCGTCTCCCTCCGCCGTCATTCACCGATTTGAGGTGACGTACGCCACCTTTTGTGCGGGTGACGTACGTCAGGAATCGGCCTCACAGGCCGTATAGTGACGCAGGTCCCCCCATTTTTTCCGGACCTGCGCCATTATGTTCGTAAAGATTGCTATCTTCGGGCAAAACTGAATGGTTATGAAGTACGAGGAGTCACTCCTGGCGCTCTATTACCTTATAAGGGTAAATCAGGAGCAGCTGGAATCACCGGCCACGTTTTACGGCAAGTCATTGGAGGAACAGGAGACAGAGGAACTGCTGGCCTTCGTGGACATGGCCAAGAAAGAACTGGGAAGAAGGGACAACCTGCAGCGGAAGGTTGTTGGCAGTGCCGGAATCCGCATCACACGCAGTCTAAGAATCTATGTGGGCACCCAGGAAGTCCGTGTCCGGCCCATGGCAAAGTGTGTGCTGCTGCTGTTCCTAAAGCATCCGGAGGGCATCGTCCTAAAGCAAATCGGCAACTATTATCCGGAACTCAGATACTTTTACAGACGCATTTCCAGAAGCGGAGACCCCGAAGCCATAGAGCAGAGCATCCAGCGGCTCATGGACATCTGCACCAACAACCTCAACCTCAACATCTCCCGTGCAAACGCCGCCATGGCCGGCCTCGTCTCCGAACCGGACCTCTACACCATCCACGGCCCCTACGGCCGTCCCAAAACCATCCGCCTCTCCCGCTCCCTGGTGGTCTGGGAGTAAAATGCCGGTACCCGCACTAAGACAATTATTTCTTAATAGGATACAACTTCAAGAGCAGGAGAATCAGCATGGCGATGGCGGCGGGGAAGAGGGAGAACAGGCTCCAGATCATGGTGCGGACGGCGGGCTCGTTGGTGATGGTTACCACAGTCTCCCCAGTAATGGCGTCTGTACCGGAGATGAAGCCGGCAAGGCCAAGGAGCATAGCCACAAGTGCTCCTGAAATGGCAGAGCCAAACTTCTGTGCCATGGTCCCGGAGGAGAAAATGACGCCGGTGGACGATGTCCCGTTCTTCTCAGTGGCATAGTCAGACACGTCCGCATACATGGACCACAGCAGCGGTGAATAGAAGCCGATGCCAATTGAAGTAAGTATCACGCACGCAACGATTACCCATATCCAGGCGGGATCCATGGGGATGAAGAAGAACGCCACGGATGTCACGGCGCAGATGACTGCGGACCATGCGAAAGCCTTGCGTTTGGAACCCACCCACTTGGTGAAGGCAGGTGACAGGCCGCCGAATATCATGCAGGTAACCTCTCCGAAGCCCATGAGAACCGTATAGTTGATAATGAGTCCGGACACCGTGACGTCGCCGTGCAGGCAGTACTGCAGCATGTATCCAGCTACTGCGTAGCGGAATCCGTTGAAGAAGTTTGTGCAGATGCCAATCAATGTCAGATATATCCACGGCTTGTTCCTGAACAGGTCTGCAAACGGCTTGAAGGAGAACTTCTCCGCGCGGATGGGTTTGAGGCGTTCCTTGGTAAGGAGACCGCAGGCAAGGGTGCCAAGGGCCGCAAGGCCGCCAAGAATGGCAGCCACCACGGCATACTGGTGAGCCTCCGTTCCTCCTACGAGTTTCTGAAGATAAGGGAATGACAGCAGGGTGACGAAACCCATTGCATATGCGCCCACCATACGGTACGATGAGAACTGGTTCTTCTCGTTGTCATCGTCCGTCATTACCCCAAGGAGGGAACCGTACGGCACGTTCACGGCGGTGTACACCACCATCATGAGAAGGTACATGGAGTATGCCCATATACGCTTTCCCATGGGCCCGAAGTCCGGCGTGTACAGCAGCAGCGCGAACACCAGTCCCAGCGGAATGGCCCCGAAAATGAGCCAGGGACGATATGTCCCCCACTTGCTCTGCGTCCTGTCCGCAATTGCGCCCATCATGGGGTCCGTAACCACGTCAAACAAGCGCGCTATGAGCATAAGCGTTGCCGTGTCCGCCACGGTAAGCCCGAAAATATTGGTAAAAAACAGCGGAAATGCAATTGACATCACCTTCCAGGTAATACCGCCGGCGGCGGCATCGCCCAGCGCATATCCTATCTTCTCTGAGAATTTGGCCATAAGTGTTATTCGTGTTTTGTTTTACTTCTGTCTTCTTTTATTTCTTCGCAGCTGTCTTCTTTCTTAATTGCATCATTGTTAGCAATTAACGCCTCTTTCTCCCATCGCTGAGCACTTGCCTCCTCCTTCGCCACAAAGGTAGGAATAATACCTATTCCAACCACGCCATTCTCTGACTCCTGTGACTTGAAGGCAAGGTTCGTTTCTACAGGAGCACGTTCAATTCTGTTGCCGGAAGAATCATAGGAATAAGTAATCACGTTCTGCGCAAAGATTATGTGTGGCAGCAACTAACAAGGAACAATACCACTATAAATAATTTATTATAAATAGATTTCACCGCCCGCATATTTTTCGTAAATATAAGAAAAAGATTATTTAACTGCAAGAACACATTTTTACTATGACGCAATTGGCATATTTGTTTTGTCTCACAAACAGTTTCATATCCACAATTATAACAGTGATTATTGCCAATAGTCAAAGTTTTCGTAAATTTGTGAAACATGACACCTATAGACCAGGCATACCTTCAGGCGCGGCTTCTTGGCCGCGAGAAAGACACCCATAAGCGCCATTACGGCCATCTTCTCATAGTAGCGGGCTGCGACCGCATGCCAGGAGCGGCCGTCCTGGCAACCGGTGCGGCACTTCAGTCCGGATGCGGGCTGGTTACCCTGCATTCTACGGAAAGGGCCCTGCAGTCGGCCGTTAACAATTATCCCTCGGCCATGCTCTCCGAGGACCCGGAGGACCATTTCTGCAACCTCCCGGAGAACATTCACAAGTTCTCCGTCATTGCGGTAGGTCCAGGCCTTGGCAGGGCTCCCGGCACCATGAACGCCCTTCTGGACCTTCTCCTTTCGGCCTCCAGCCACAAGATTCCCATGGTAATTGATGCCGATGCCCTTACCACCCTGTCCGTTGTCCCGGACTGGCCAGACCTGGTTCCTCCGGGGTCCATCCTTACCCCGCACATGGGAGAGCTCAGGCGCCTTCTGCCCAATATCTCTGAAGAAAACCGTGTGGAACTTGCACGCGAACTGTGCGCCTATGCCGGCTGCACACTGGTCATGAAAGGCTACCACACCAGGGTCTACACCCCGGACGGACGCTGCCTTGTGAACCAGACAGGCGGACCTTCCCTTGCCAAAGGCGGCAGCGGGGACGTCCTGACAGGCCTCATAGGCGGTCTCCTTGCAAGGGGATACTTCCCGGACGATGCCGCTGCTCTGGGAGTCTGGATCCACGGCTACGCCGGCGACTGCCTTGCCGCAGAGCGCACGGAAGAGTCCTTCTCCAGCCGGGACATAGCAGACTGCCTCTGGAAGGGATTCAAACAGCTGTACAAGACCTAATAATTTCTATGAAAAGAATCGCAATACTTCTTACAACTACAATCCTTACAATGATTTCCGCGGCGGCGCAGACGGAAACGGCGCTCCACGATGGCTGGAAATTCGCCTTTGGCAATGCGGCGGACCCCGCAAAGGATTTTGGCTGCGGAACGGAGTATTTCAACTACCTCACCAAGGCCAATTCCATCCATAACGAGGGGCCGTACAGTGCAAAGTTTGACGACAGCGCCTGGAAGGACGTCACCGTCCCGCACGACTGGGCCGCCGCCCTCCCCTACGCCCCTGAGGCCAGCCATTCCCACGGCTATAAGACCGTGGGCTGGAAGTACCCGGAGACCAGCGTGGGCTGGTACAGGCTCAAGCTGGACCTCTCAAAGGCCTCCCAGGACCGCCACTATGAGATACGCTTCGACGGCATCTTCCGGAACTCTACCGTATGGTTCAACGGCTATTACATGGGTACGGAACCCAGCGGCTACGCTGTCCAGACCTATGACATCACCCCCTATATCAATTTCAGCGGTGACAACCTCCTCTGCCTCAGGGCCGATGCCTCCCTCGAGGAAGGCTGGTTCTACGAGGGCGCCGGCATCTATAGGAATGCATGGCTTGTAGAAACAGCCCCCGTCCATCCCACTCAAGGCGGCATATTCACCCAGTGGACCGACGGCACCCTCATCGTCCGCGCAGAAACAACCAACGACAGCGCCGAAGAAGCAGAAGCCAAAGTGTCCTTCCGGCTGCTCACCTCAGATGGCAAGGAGGTAGCAAAAGGCACTGACGCCTTGAACCTTCTCCCCGGCGAAACCGCCACGGCAGAGGCCGCTTTCAGCATTGCCAAACCGCACCTCTGGGACATCGAAGACCCGTATCTGTACACCCTTGAAACCGCTGTCGACGGCGACACATACCGCACACCCGTAGGCCTCCGCACGGCGGAGTTCAATGCTACGGAAGGCTTCCTCCTCAACGGCCGCAAGGTCACGCTGAAGGGCGTGAACCTGCACCAGGACCACGCCGGAGTGGGCGCCGCCATGCCGGAAGGCCTCATAGAATGGCGCGTCAAGCAGCTTCAGAAACTTGGCGTCAACGCCATCCGCTGCTCCCACAATCCCGCCACCCCGGCCCTGCTGGAAATCTGCGACCGCCTTGGCGTAGTGGTCATTGACGAAAACCGCCTCATGGGCGTGAACACGGAGCACAGACGCCTTCTGGAGAACATGGTACGCTGGGGGCGCCAGCATCCTTCGGTGGTGCTGTGGAGCATAGGCAATGAAGAATGGGGGTTGGAGAACGATGTCCGGGGCCGCAAGGTGGCCCGTCAGATGCAGGACTACGTCCACCTCCTTGACCCCTCCCGCCAGACCACCCTCGCCAATGCCGGCGGCGGAACAATGTTTCAGGAAGCCGAAGTAAAAGGCTATAACTATATAAGGCAGAACGATGTTGAAAACCGCCACTCTCAGCATCCGGAATGGATTGCCTACGGCTCTGAGGAGACCACCGGCTGCGGTACGCGCGGAGTGTACTTCCCGGAGGCGGGCCGCATGCCGTCCATCAACAGGACCGGCAGCCCGGAAAACGTGATAGAGCGCGGCTGGCAGTACTACAGGGACAATACCTGGACCGGCGGCGTGTTCTTCTGGACGGGCATCGACTACCGCGGAGAACCCAATCCGCTGAGCTATCCATCGCACGACTCGGAGTTCGGCATCCTGGACTACTGCGGCTTCCCCAAGGACGAGGCCTTCTACCTCAAGGCGGCCTGGACGCGGGAGCCAATCGTCCATATATTCCCTCACTGGAACCTATCCGGCCACGAAGGAGAGACCGTGGAAATATGGGCCTACAGCAACTGCGACGAGGTCCAGCTGTCCGTGAACGGCAAGAACCTTGGCCGTAAGAGAATGCCCGCCGACGGCCACCTCTCCTGGACGGCCAAGTATAAGCCCGGAAAGCTGGTTGCGACAGGTTATGTCAAAGGTAAGAAGGTGGTTACGGAGACAGTCCAGACCACGGGCCCGGCGGTAAAAGCAGTCTGCACAACTGAAACTGTCGGAGACATTACCATTGTGAATATAGAACTCCAGGACAAGAAAGAAAGGTTTGTGCCCGATGCCGGCCAGGACGTAACTCTGACCATCGAATCCGGCCGCATAATAGGCGCCGGCAACGGAGACCCGGCATACCTTGGCCCGGATAACCCCGGCACCGTCAACTGCCGGTCATTCACCATCCCCGCCTTCAACGGCAGGGCTCAGTTCATTGTGGAAGGAGAACTCTCCCCGGCAGAAGTCCGTCTTTCCATATAGCCGGTTTTTAGCCCCCATTGTCATGCGCGGCCATGTTTTACCGAATTTCTGTGCCCTGGCGTGACGTGCCTGTCATGCGCGGCCACGTTTTACCGGGTATTTGTGGCCTGGCGTGACATGATAGACTTAGTGCTACTGCGCCAGGGCAGGATGAATGCTCATGACTTCAAGACACATGCGAGTGTTGTGGTAAGGGCACTTCCAGAAGCCGGCGCGGGGCTGTGAGAGGTCCGGCGTGCCGTCCGTGAGTATGGCCCAGTGCCACTCACCGTCAGGGCGGACAAGGTGCTTCTGAATGTATTTCCAGCACGCTATGGCGCGGTCCAGGCCTGCTTCTTCTTTGTGGTACTTCCATAGCCAGAGGTTGCCAACTACGGTCTCAGCCTGGACCCACCACTGGCGGGAATCGTCATATGTGCCGTCAAGGAGCTTTTCGTAGCGCATGGAGCCGTCCGGCAGCAGGCCTTCGTTACCTGCGTGGGCCATCTTGAGTGCCCACGGACGGACACGGTCCACCACGGCGGCGTCACCCAGAGCCATTGCGCACTCAAGGGCGAGCCAGGAAGTCTCTATGTCATGTCCATAGGATACTCCGCCCGGCATCACGCTCCAGTCCCGTCTGAAATACAGCCGAAGGTGCGCGTCCGGGGCCATGACCTTGGTGCCGACTATGTCCAGAAGGCTCTCTACGGCCTTCTTGAGTTCTTTGTCCGGCCACACGGTATAGAGGTTGGCATAGGCCTCAAGGATATGCAGATGGGAGTTCATGGTCTTGTCTGCATTGATGTCGTGGGCACTCAGGGACATGTCCTCAAGAGGGGAAAAGTCACGGGCAAGGGCCTCTATGTAGCCGCCGTTCTCATGGTCTGCAAAATGCTTTTCCACCACATGGAAAAGCTCTGTGGCGGCCTTAAGTACATCGCGGTCCTTTGTCACTTTATACAGTTCCGACAGTCCATATATTGCAAAACCCTGGGAGTAGAGCTGTTTCTTGTTGTCCAATGGCTCTCCGTATGAGGACACGCTCCAGTACACTCCTCCGTACTCATGGTCGCAGAAATGTGCCAGGAACCAGTCCTTGGCATGTACTGCTGCCTCCAGATACTCGGGATTGCCAAGTGCAGCATATGCTGCGGCAAAAGACCAGATTATGCGCGCATTAAGGATAACGCCACGCGGAGCATCCCTGAGCACGGTACCGTCGGAAAGGACTTCTCCGTAGAACCCGCCCAGAGGGTCCCTGAGAGTTAACCAGTATTGGAGGATGTTGTCCTCCAATACGCCGGTGATGTCTGTAATAATGTTCATTTATCAGAGATTCCCTATCAAGTCGGGAATGACGGGCTAAATATTAGGAGTATCCCAGACTTTGGTCTTGGTGCACTTGACTATCTGGCCAAGGCCGCCGCATGCCAGGCGGAAGTCACCGGCCTCGAGGCGCCAGCGGCCGTCGGCGCCAACAAATGCAAGGGCCTTGGCTGGCACTTCAAACTCCACAACCTTGCTCTCACCCGGCTCCAGAGCAATCTTTTCGAAGCCGCGGAGACGCTTCACGTCAGGAATCAGTGATGCCACAAGATCAGAGCTGTAAAGCAGCACGGCTTCCTTGCCGGCGCGTGTGCCGGTGTTGGTGACCTTGACGGAGACCTTTAGCACGTCGTTGGCCGTAAAGGTGTCTGCCGACACCGCGAGATTACTGTACTCAAACGTGGTGTAGCTGAGGCCGTGGCCGAAGGGCCACTGGACGTCCATGACGGCGTCGTAGTTGTAGGAGCCTTCCATGGTCTCACGGTGCTCGGAGACCTTGTAATCGTAGGTGTGGAGGGCGGCGGTGTGCTTGGGGTAAGTGAAGGGCAGACGGCCGGAGAAGTTCTCGTCGCCGGCGAGGAGGGCGGCAAGGGCAACGCCGCCGCAGTTGGAAGGCAGCATGATGTCCACAACGGCCTTGGCCAGCGGCTCAATGTCGTTGATGATGCGGGGGCGGCCCTCGTTCAAGACAAGGATGACCGGCTTTCCGGTGGCGGCTACAGCCTTCACAAGCTCTTTCTGGTTGGCGCTGAGGTTAAGGTCGTCAATGTTGCCGGGGGTCTCGCAGTAAGAGTTTTCACCTACGCAGCAGATAACGACGTCGGCTTTGCGCGCAGCGGCAACGGCCTGGGGAATATTGATGGCAATGTCCTTCTCCCACTGGTAGAAGCGGTTGTCATAAACCACGCCGGGAACCCAGCTCACCTTGCCGGGGAAACGGTCATAGAGGGCCTCGAAGATGGTGTCGTAATCCTGAGCGAAATCGTCCGCGGAACCCTGCCAGGTGTAGCTCCAGCCGCCGTTCAGGGCGCGCATGGAATTGGCGTTGGGGCCGCAGACCAGTATCTTCTCCGTGCCCTTCAGGGGCAGGATACCATCGTTCTTCAGGAGCACTTCGGACTCCACGGCGGCCTGGTAGGATTCGAAGACGTACTGCAGCGAGCCGAACTCCGGGTACTCGTGCTCCCAGACGGGATTCTCGAACAGGCCAAGGCGAGCCTTGGTGCGGAGAATCCTGCGCACAGCATCGTCTATGCGTGACATGGGGATAAGGCCCTCGTTTACGCACTCGATGATGGCGTCGCAGCACTTTACATCGTACGGGTCCATTATCATGTCGATTCCCGCGTTGATACCCAGCGCAACCGCCTCCTTCTTATCTGCTGCCACATGGTCGCGGACAAAGAGGTTGTCTATGTCGGCCCAGTCGGTGACCATCATGCCGTCCCAGCCAAGGTCTTCCTTGACCCATCCGGTAAGGATTTCCTTATTGGCGTGTGTGGGGATGCCGTTAATGGAGGCGGAGTTGATCATGGCGGTAAGGGCACCGGCGCGGAAGCACTCCAGGAAGGGGGCGAAGAACTTTTCGCGGAGGTCATTCTCTGCAATGATAGCGGGCGTTCGGTCTTTGCCGCTGACCGGAACGCCATAGCCCATGAAGTGCTTGATGGACACTGCGCAGTGCTCAAGGTCCACGTGGTTAGGGTCATCGCCCTGTATAGCCAAAGTTTCCTCACGGGCCATTTCCGCCTGGAGGTAAGGGTCTTCGCCGTAGCTTTCCCAGTGGCGGGGCCAGCGGGGGTCGCGACCCAGGTCCATGACCGGGGAGAATACCCACGGCACCTGTGCAGCGCGTGTCTCATAGGCCATTGTGCGGCCCATCTGGCGGGCATACTCCCTATTGAAAGTGGCCGCGATGTTAATCTCCTGCGGATAGAAAGTGCCGTCCGTGAGATACGTGGCGCCGTGAATCATGTCAAGGCCGTAAATGCACGGGATGCCAATGGCCTCCATGCTCTTTTCCTGGATTCTGCTCACCAGTGCGGCAGTCTCCTCGCGGGAATGCGCCCGGTCTCCCTGCACATTCAGGATGGAGCCAATCTTGTACTCTCCTATCACCTGGTCCAGCTTTGCCGGATCCAGTTCCCCGTCAGCGCCCAGAAGGACGCTCACGTTAATCTGCACCATCTGTCCGGCCTTCTCCTGAAGGCTCATTCCTTTCAGGACCTTCTCTACCTTGGCCTCAACTGCCTTATCGGCACTAATAACAGGCTTTACGCCCTGCGAGCAGGCAACAATGGCCAGCGCCGCTACAATAACAAGTATCTTTTTCATAATCAGAGTTTTGCTTCAAAGGGTTTGCCGGAATAGTTTACGTGAAGGATGCCGGGGGCGTCCGGGTTCCATGGCTGGGGGTTGTCTGCGTCGATTACCACTACGCGGAAAGTGCGCTCCTGGGGCATTCCGGGATAGGAGCCCTGGCGGGGGCCGACGAGGAGGGTACGGTCAGCGTCCACCCAGCGGATGGGAATGGCGGAGTACCGGCCTTTCTCATAATCATAGGTGAGCCCGTCGTCCTCGTAAAGGATGAACTGGGCATCGGCTCCGGCATATACGGCAAGGAGGATGTCATCGGAGGGTTTTTCCGCGCTCCATTCCATTTCCGGGCCGATGGGGACGATGCTGCCGCCCCTCACGAACAGAGGCATACGCCCGTAGGGGGCTTCCACGGTAAGGCGCTGCCCTCCGGGAATGGCCTCGCCGGTATAGAAATCGTACCATATTCCTTCCGGGAAGTAGACGCTGCGGGTGCGGGCTTTGTACTCATACACCGGGCAAGGCATGAGGGCAGGGCCGAAGAGCCACTGGTCCGAGAGGTCGCGGACCTCGGGATCGTCCGGGAAGTCCATGGGGAGGCCGCGCATCAAGGTGGCATCGTCAAAATGGACTGCGGCGGTGAGGGAATACAGGTAAGGCATCAGGCGGTAGCGGAGTTTCATGTACCAGAGGATGCTCTCGTAGGCCTTGGAGCCTTCCGGGGCGATGTTCCAAAGTTCCCTTCTGGGCCACTGGCCGTGCGTACGAAACAGCGGTACGAAGGTCCCCCACTGGTGCCAGCGGGTCTGCATCTCCTGCCACTCGTCCTGGTTGGCCGGGTCGTAGAACTTGCTCATGACGGAGAAACCGCCAATGTCCATTCCCCAGAACGGGATGCCGCTCATGGAGTAGTTAAGACCGGCCGCCATCTGCATCCTCATGTCAGTCCAGCTGGTGCCGATATCCCCGCTCCACGACGCCGTAGAATACCTCTGGAGGCCGGAGAAGCCGTTTCGGGTGAGGAGGAAGACGCGTTTGTCCGGGTCAACGCTGCGCTGGCCTTCGTAGATAGCCTGCGCGTTGACAAGGGCGTATGCATTGAGGTATTCCGTGGATGAGCCAAGGGCATTGGGAGTAAGGAGCCACTTCATGTAATCCAGGGGCAGGCAGTCCCTGAGGTTGGGCTCACTGGCGTCCATCCACCAGGCATCTATCTTTTTGCCGAAACGGCTGTAAAGGGTCTTGTCCATCTGGTCCCAGAACATCTTGCGGCCGCCTTCGGCGTAGGCGTCATAGAAGGACTGTTTATGGCCAAGCCAGTCCGTGAGACCATCGTCCTCCGCATGAGTGTAGGCATATCCTGCTGCTTTCAACTCCTTGTAATGCTCCGTATTGGTGTAGAACTTGGGCCATACGGAGATCATGAAGCGGGCATTCATGGCGTGGACGGTGTCCAGCATCTTTTCCGGGTCAGGGTAACGGGCTTCGTCGAACTCATGGCTGCCCCACTGGTCGTCTTTCCAGTACTGCCAGTCCTGGACTATGTTGTCTATGGGGATGTGCCTTTTACGGAACTCTGCGAGCGTTGTCACAAGGTCTTCCTGGGTGGAATAGCGCTCCCTGCTCTGCCAGAAGCCAAGCACCCACTTGGGCATTATGGGGGCCTTGCCCGTGAGCTGGCGGTAACCCTTTATTACGCCGTCGTAGTTGCCTCCGTTTATGAAATAGTAGTCCAGCGAAGGCTCAAATTCTGAGGAAAGCGTAAGCCTTGACTGTCCCTCATATAGCGGAGCCACCCTGAGGCCGATATAAGAGACATCGCCGTCCGGCTCCCAGTCTATCCTGAAAGGCACCGGAACACCTTTTTCAAGATGAACGGTGAACTTGTAGCTGTTGGGGTTCCATGCCGGACGCCAGCGGCGGGACATCACCTGCTCTCCGCCAAACGAGGTGCTTTGGAAACCGGCATAGTACTGTATGAAATGATAGTCTCCGGTCTCCTTGGGGACGATGGTTCCCTCGTATACCACCTTGCTGAAAACGCCCTTGGGGAGGTTCCTGATGGCCCATTCCGTCTCATAATAAAGGGAGTCTTCCGGCTGGGTGAAGGGTTTTCCGTTTTTAGGGGTGTATGTTCCTTTGAGGTCAAGGTCAAACACTTCTCCTAGCTGCCTGTACGGCTCCGGATTGCCCCAGCGGCTAAGGGAATAGGCATCCAGAAGAATGCCGTAACCCTTGCTGGAAACAACCATGGGCACGCTTATCTTTGTGTTGTACTGGTAAAGTTCCTCGTTTCCGCCCTTGTGGTCAAACTCCCCGGCCTGCTGCTGGCCAAGGCCGTAGAAGGCCTCGTCCTCCGGGCTTTCGAAGCTGACGCAGGTGCTCCAGGCATCCTTGCCCTCCACCGTGATGGGTCTGAAGGAGGCACGCCCGTCACCTGCAAGGAGGTTACCCTCTCCGTCATAGAAGTGGATGCTGCCGTCGGCCTTGTACACGTCTACCGTAACAGAGCCGGTGGTAAGGTGCACCTTGCCCATGGCGTCGGACACCTCGTAGTCCGTGCAGGGCCTCTGCGGCAGCACAGCAAGGGACTTGCGGTCGTTGAACTTTCCGTCCGGGGACTGCGTCACACGCACTATTTCAGGACTTATCACTTGGAGGCGCACCGCGCCGCCGTCACCCGTGGGAACTATGACTTCCGACTTCTTACAGGAAGTGAAAAATGCTGCAGCAATGGCTATGGTGGCCAAAGACCGTGGAAGCAACTTATTCATTTACAATATTTTGCATATTTACCCCTGGGCTATTATACCCGGGGATAATTAATTAAACTACTAATAATCAGACATTTATCCCCACGGACCCGGTAGCCTTGGAGCGCTCATTGGAGTCGATGAGGCGGTTGACGGCCTCTACGGAGAGGCCGGTGCGGAGACCGTCGGCCGGGGTATTGAGGCAGTAGTCCACAAGGCGGTCTACCGTGGTGGTGGCAACGTGAAGGCGGGTGTCCGATGATGCGTAGTAGATGAACACCTTGCCGTCAGGGTCTGCAATCCAGCCGCAGGAGAAGACAACGTTCATGACATCGCCAATGTACTCTCCGTCTTCAGGGACCATGAAGTAGCCGCCGGGCTGGGCAATCACACGGGAAGGGTCATCCAGGGCTGTCATGTACATGTACAGCACATAGCGGAGACCGCTGGCGCAGCCGCGTACACCGTGGGCCAGATGCAGCCAGCCTTCGGGCGTTTTGATGGGATGAGGGCCCTCGCCGTTCTTAACTTCCTTAATGGTGTGGTAGAAACGGCGGTTGATAATCTTCTCGTCCTTAATCACGGCGCCGTCCATTGTCTCTACAAGGGCCCAGCCTATGCCACCGCCGCTGCCGGCATCTATGAAGCCGTCCTGCGGGCGGGTGTAAAGGGCATACTTGCCGTCAACGAACTCCGGATGCAGCACAACGTTACGCTGCTGGGAGGCGGAGCGGATGTCAGGAAGTCTCTCCCAGTTCACCAGATCCTTTGTGCGGGCGACGCCGGCGGCGGCAGTTGCTGCGGAGAGGTCTCCTTCCGCATCATGGTCCTTGCGCTCTACGCAGAAGATGCCGTAAATCCAGCCGTCTTCATGGGCCGTGAGGCGCATGTCATACACGTTGGTGGCGGGTTCTCCCCACTCCGGCATGGTGATGGGGCGGGGCCAGAAACGGAAGTTGTCCACGCCGTTTGGACTTTCCGCAACGGCGAAGAAAGATTTGCGGTCGTTGCCCTCTACACGGGCCACAACCACATATTTGTTTTTCCACTTGATAGCTCCGGCGTTGAAGGCGGCGTTGACGCCTATCCTTTCCATGAGGTAGGGATTGGTGACCCGGTTCAAGTCATATCTCCATTCCAGCGGAGCGTGCGCAGCAGTAAGGACCGGGTTCTGCCAGCGTTCAAATATGCCGTTCCCCTCAATGGGAGCGTTCTTCTTTTCTATAAGTTGCCTGTGGTTTTCACGTAGCCAGGCGAGCCTTTCGTCAAAAGTCATAGTGTATTATCAGTCAAGTAAAACAATCTGGTCAAGGTCTGCGAATGCCTTGAAATCCGCCTCGTTCTCAAAGCCTTTCCAGGCGCCGAAGAAGTGGCCCGGCTGGTCCCAGGCGTTGCGCCAGGTGAGAAGGTAGGTTATGGGGAAATCTTTCACTGCAGGATACAGCACCTGAGTCCACCAGGTAGGGTCTTGGAGACCCTCAAGGCCGGTCTCGCTTAGGCAGATGGGCTTTTTGTGCTCTGCGCTCACGGCGCAAAGGGAGGCAAGGTCTTTCTTGAGGCTTTCCATGAAAAGTACTGCCGATTCTTCACGGCTTAAGTGAGCGGAAGCATAGGTGTCCAGGCCAAGGAGGTCTACGAACTCATCGCCGGGATAGCGCTCCATATAGCCTTCTATGTCCGACGCCATGCCGTCCGGGGAATAGCACCACACAAGGTTTGTGAGGCCGCGGTCTTTCACAAAGTATACCCATGTCATGCGGAAAAGCTCTTTGTACTGCTCTGCGGAACAGAGGCTGGCTCCCCACCAGAACCAGCTGCCGGTATTTTCATGCCATGGGCGGAAGATTATGGCAACGTCGCCAAGGCTCTCTACGAAATCTGCCCCTCTGCGCAGCCACTCCATGAATTCCGTGTGCTTTTCTCCGCCCGGAAGGACGGCTTCCACCACCTTATCAGACGACACGTCCCAGGCGTCTCCGCCGGTGAAGATGTTGTCCGGATGCCAGGAGAAAGTGACTATTCCCCCGCGCTCAATGTGCTTGAGACTGGCTTTGCGGATGAGGCCGAAGGGTACGCCGTCAAGGTTTTTTGAGGCCCCGTGCTCAATGTCACCAAGGTCAAAGCCCATGACCATGGGGTAACGGCCGGTGACGTCCTTGATGTCTGAACGTTCAAGTTCATCGGCCTCCCAGTCTTCCACCTTCCAGGCATGGCCGTAAGGAAGGTCGTCCTGGTGGCCGTAGGCAATCTTGCCATCCTCCGCGAAGGAGAGGAGCCGTCGCATGAGAACGTCTTTTGGGGTATCTGCGGGTTTACTTGCACATGCTGCCGTCATAAGAACTGCAATCAGTAAGGTACACGTCTTATTCATATAAAAATCACTCTTGGACATGAGCAAATATAATTCATTTATTACAGAAAGAATCTTAATTTTGATACTTTTTCAACTCTTTTTGTAACAGAATAAAAAAATAGTTCATATATTTGGGAACACACATAACTTGAATATGATTACCTGGAAAATAACCCTGGCAGCCGTAGCCGCCCTTCTCACCGCCTGCAGAGATGATGTATACCACAACAACCAGAAGACGGAAGAAGTAAAGCTTTCCGTCAGCGAAACTTCCCTGTCCTTCGACCGCTTCGGCGGAGAGAAAACCATCACCGTCACTTCCGCGACGCAGCCCGGAGTTGTCTCTGACAGCGACTGGTGCGGCACCAGGGCGGGAAGAATCTCCCGCAGTAAAGAAACCGTAGTCACAGTTTCTGCCGGCGCAAACAGGGATCTTGCCGCCAAGACAGGCAAGATAACCATTACCTGCGGCGGAGAGAAAGTGGTGGTGAACGTATCCTGTGAGGCCAGGCTGACTCCGCAGACGGCAAGCACCACGGCAATCACGCCCCAGATTGCTTTTGAAACGATAGGCCCCGGCTGGAATATGGGAAACCATCTTGATTCCATAAACGGCGGCGTGTCCGGAGAAACCTTATGGGGCAATCCCATGTGCACACAGGCCACCATGGACGGAGTCAAGGCCGCCGGTTTCAAGACCGTTCGCATCTGCACCACATGGGAAGGGCACATTGGCTCCGCCCCTGATTACAAGATTGAGGAAAGCTGGATGGCCCGCGTAGAGCAGATTGTGGGCTACGCTGAAAATGCCGGCCTTGTTGCCATCCTGAATACACATCACGATGAAAACTACTGGCTGGATATAGCCAAAGCATACGCCAATCCGGCAAGGCATGAGCAGATAAAGAACCAGATATTCAACTTCTGGACCCAGGTTGCAAAGCGCTTCGAGGGCAAGGGCGAATGGCTCATATTCGAGTCCTTCAACGAGATTCAGGACGGCGGATGGGGCTGGAGCGAAGCCTTCAAGAAGAATCCCGACGCCCAGTACAAGATACTCAACGAGTGGAACCAGACCTTCGTCGACGCAGTGCGCGGCACAGGCGGGAACAATGCCACCCGCTGGCTGGGAATACCCGGTTACGCCGCCAACCCCGGTTTCACGATGGCCGGCATGGCGCTGCCCAAGGACTACACCAGCGCCAACCGCCTTCTGGTTGCCATGCACGACTACGACCCGTACGACTACACTCTCAAAGACCCTCTGGTCCGCCGTTTCGGCCACACTGCCGCCCCCTCCCTCCGCATAAGCGGTGACAACGAGGCCGGCCTGCGCAGCACCTTCAGCCAGATCAAAGCCAAATACATTGACGAAAACATCCCGGTTTACCTTGGAGAAATGGGCTGCTCCCGCCATCAGGCCGATGATCTCCCCTTCCAGAAGTACTACCTGGAGTATTTCTGCAAGGCCGCGGCGGACGCCGGTCTTCCCATGCTCATCTGGGACAACGGCGCAAGGGGTACCGGCCCGGAAAAACACGCCTACATTGACCACGGTACCGGCGCCTTCGTTGACGATACCGCCAAAGAGCTTATCCAACTCATGATCAAGGCCGTTACCACCACGGACCCCGCCTACACCCTTGAGAGCGTGTACAATTCCGCCCCTTAAACACTCGTCAAAACGTAATATGAAAAGACTCCCTATCATCTTCGCCGCGCTCATTGCGTGCGCATGCGGAACCACCAACAACTCCACCGTAAAGGACGGAAACAAGTACGTCCCCTACGAAAACCGTGACGGCAAGGAGGCCGTAGTATATTTCACCCGGAGCCTCTCCCCGGAAGGTCTTATTTCCGCCTATGAGAAAGTGGCCGGGGACATCACCGGGAAGGTGGGCATCAAACTACATACCGGCGAGCAGAACGGCCCCAACATCATCCCCCGCGAATGGGTCAGGGCCCTGGTGGAGAAGGATTTGCCAGATGCCACCATCATTGAGACCAACACCTACTACAGGGGTGACCGGTACACCACGGAGGCCCACCGCAAGACCATAAAGGTGAACGGCTGGACATTCTGCCCCGTGGACATCATTGACGAGGAAGACACGCTCACCCTGCCCGTTGTCGGCGGCAAGTGGTTCAAGAAGATGTCCGTCGGAAGCCATCTCACCAACTACGACTCCATGGTGGCGCTCACCCACTTCAAGGGCCACACCCAGGGCGGCTTCGGCGGCTCCAACAAGAATATAGGCATAGGCTGCGCCGACGGCCGCATAGGCAAGGCATGGATCCACACCACTCCCGGGCAGCCCAACCAGTGGGACATCAAGGAAGAGGAGTTCATGGAGCGTATGACAGAGAGCACCAAGGCCACTATTGACCATTTCGGGAAGCACGTTACCTATGTGAACGTGATGCGCAACATGTCCGTCTCCTGCGACTGCGAGGGCCTTGGCGCCGCACCTGTGGTCACGCCCAACGTGGGCATCCTCTCATCCACGGACATCCTCGCCGTGGACCAGGCCTGCATAGATATCATCTACGCCATGACCGCCCAGGAGCATCACGACATGGTTGAGCGCATTGAGACCCGCCACGGCCTCCGTCAGCTCTCCTACATGAAGGAACTGGGCATGGGTCATGACAGATACGTGCTCATAGACCTTGACAACGGCGGCAGGCAGATCACCGCGGCCGATGCAGCCAGGGGTCTCAAACCCTTCGTGAAGGAATAGCCGGCATAACGACCAGGACGGCATCCCCCATTTTTATTCATAACGGCAAATGACTATCTTTACAGATTGGCACTAAGGAATAAAACCAATTGCAAGATATGAACAGGATTTATGTTGAGCCGGACTGTGAAGTGGTATGCTTCACACCGGAGACGAACGTAATGTCCAAACAGGGATCTGGACAGGACCTTGGCAATCCGGATTATGCAGACTTTTAGGAGGGCGGAGAAATGAGAAGTTTTTATCATTTGACAAGCCTCCTGTCCATGATACTGGCCGTTGCCTGTGTCATGGAAGAACCGTCAGCGGAAAAGCCGGCGGAGACTACGGTTCCTGAAGGTTATCACCTTGTGACCCTCAGGGCCGGAAGAGAGGACCCTTCCACCACCAAAACCACCTACGGGGAGGATAAGATATTCTCCTGGAGTTCAGGAGACCAGATTTCCGTCCTTTTCAACAACGGCTCCGTGAACAAGTTCTTTACCTTCACTACCACGGGGACAGGGGCATCGGCAAGCTTTACCGGACTGGTGGAAGACGGCTATGACTACGAAGGATCCGCCTCCACGGACACCAAGTGGGCACTTTTCCCGGCCAGCGAAAACCATGTGTACACTTCGGATACGGACATCCGCTTCTTCATTCCGGAGGGGGACGACGGCAGTGTCTGCAACATCCCCATGATAGCTCAGAGCGTCGGCACGGAGTATCTGTTCCATCATATGTGCGGTGCCGTCAAGTTCATTTTCAGGGGGCTTGCGGCAAACCAGGAGGTGAAACTCTCCTTCGATTCAAGGAACGATAATCGCAAGACTTCCGGCCTGTTCAACATCCAGAGGCTGTCCTACGGCGTATCGGAAGCCATTATCCGCGGCAATTACCACGAGGATGGCGCAGAGCCCACGCGTTACGCGGCCGCAAGGGCCAATTCTTCGGGCGTGGCCGTCATATACCTGCCTCTTCCCATGTCAGAGTATCCTTCGGAGAACAATGCCAGTTCGCAGTACTGGGCATCATTCTATTTCGACCTTTGGAACGCAGACAAGAGTGTGAACCTCTGCGAGATTCATCCCGCCGGCGGCTCTTCCTTCAAACTTCACAAGGGAAGAATCACCGTTATCCCGCCAAGGCAGCTGGGAGAAGAACCTATGGGCGGAATAACCATCGACGGAGACTTCTCCGACTGGGATGTCCACACGGAACGATACATGGGCAGCACCCTTGGCGAAGTGAAAGCCACGGCAGACAGGCAATACCTGTACATTTATCAGAAGATTATCAATTCCAATTATACATTTACGGACAGTTATGCAAATTACCAGTTCGTATATGTAGATACCGATAATGACATCAACTCCGGTTGCACAAGCAGCAGTGCATATAAGAAAGGAGCGGAAAAACAATGGAAGTTTTTCAACTTCTTTGACCATGCATCGGCTCCATATTATTATAAGCCGGACGAGTCGACTCCTTTCCAGGAATGGTCCGAAGAATGGAAAAACACCGATCTGACAGGATTTGATGCTTCTTCCATGTATAGGGCAGTAAAAGGAGCCAATTACCTTGAGACCGAATACTGCATCCCTCTGTCATCGTTTGGAATCACTCCGGATCCTTCTTCAGCCAAGGATATTGCAATAGGTCTGTATTGCCACTATAAAGACGGATCAAACAATACCGTCTACCCGGAGACAAAACGCCTCACCGTTACAATCCCAGGCCCTTCCGTACCGGCAGCGCCGGCAGACTATCCCCTCAGCTTCACTGAGGCGACGGAAGACTACATGAACCCGGAGCGCGGACTCTACAACCAGACAAGCTTCTTCTTTGACGGGTCGTCGGTCCCGGATCTTACCATATCGGCAAGCCACCCGGAGCCACTGGAGCTGGTTCTGTTCTACCTTACCGGTTTCAAGGACAAGGACCTGACCGCAACGGAAACAAATGCCATAGGCACCGTATTCGCCAACCTGAGGGCTGCCGGGAAGAAGGCCATCGTCCGCTTCGCCTACTCAAGCGCCCACGGCGAAGGCGACAAGCCCTGGGATGCAGACTTGGCACAGATGAGAAGCCACATTGCCCAGATAAAGCCAGTCCTCGCCGCCAACGAAGACATTATCTACGTGGTCCAGGCTGGGTTCATCGGCACATACGGGGAATGGTACTATACCGGAAACGGCCTCACTTCGGACGATTTCTACCTCTCCTCAAACGGCCAGAACTATAACAAATACGCTGAACGCGCACAGATTATAACAGACCTTCTGGACGCAGTTCCATCATCCCGCCAGCTTGCCCTCCGCACTCCTTTCTACAAGAGAGCGTACCTCACGGAGGTCTACGGCTCCACCCTTTTGGACTACACAGACATCACGGACCTTGCAATGGATAACGCCAACAAGCGCCTGTCCTTCTTCAACGATGCCTTCCTGGCGGATAATTCGGACGATACCGGGACCTTCTACATTCCCCTTGACTGGGACATGTGGCAGGGCCAGAGCGCATACCTTATTGCCGGCGGAGAGACGGCATACCAGAGCACGGAGCTAAATCCGGAAAAATCCGGCATCTCCGTAGCCCTTGCAAGGATTGGCGCCGAGCACTACTCCTACCTGAACAAGAATCCGGAGAACAAAATCATGAAGTCCTGGACTGACGGTGGCAATCTGAACCAGGTGAAAAAGGCTCTCGGATACCGTCTGGTAGCCACCGCGGGCCAGATCAGCTACAGTTCCACGGCTTCCGGTTCACGCGTTGACTACAGCATCTCCATACGCAATAAGGGAAGCGTAAGGGTCATCTATCCCAGGCCTGCCAAGCTGGTTTACATCCATCTTGGCGCGCCCAAAGTGGTTGTTGAAGACCTTGGCGACGTACGCAGCCTTCTTCCAGGCGCTGCCGCCACTACTTTCAGCGGCTATTTCAACCTTCCCGGCAATGCAGAGGCCGGCGACAAGATTGCCGTCTGGCTCCCGGACAACGACGAAGGCCTCAGTACCACAGCTTCCTACTCCATCCGCCTGGGGAACAGCGACATAAGATGGGAAAGCGGTTATAACGTAATATACACATTCTAATGAGACATATTACAACCCTCCTTGCCGCCGCACTACTGGCGGCAGTAATGCCCGCCCAGGCGCGTAAAGCCAAGAAATTCACCCACCAGACCGTGGAGATTCCCTCAGTGGATCCGCAGTCCATAGTCATTGAAACCTCCGGCAGCCAGCTGGTCCTGGCTGTCACCGCAGACCGTAACCTGGTCCTCCGGCACTATGGCGCGCCGGTGAAGGACGCCGGGCAGTTCACGCTCATGGATACGGGCCGCGGAAACGGCGCCCAGGCATACCCGGCCGCCGGCGGAACATTCCTTGGCCAGGCCGCACTGCACGTGAAATATGCGGACGGCAACCACAACACGGAGCTGCGTTACCTGTCGCACGGCGTAAAGGCCTCCGGGGGCGTGAAGACCACGGAGATTGTCCTCAAAGACTACGTGACGGACCTGCAGGTGAAGCTGGTGTACGATGCCTACCAGAAGGAAAACGTGATCTGCTCCCACTCGGAGATAGTGAACGGCGGGAAGAAAGCGGTGGAACTGATGGAGGTAGCGTCATCGTCCCTTACCCTGGAGGCGGACAAATACCTCCTCACGCACTTCCACGGCGGCTGGGCCTATGAGATGCAGACCTCCCGGGAGCTGCTGGACTTCGGCACCAAGGTCATCGAAAGCAGGCGCGGGACGCAGACCACACAGACGGAGAACCCGTCGTTCCTGGTGTCCCTCAACACCGGGGAATTCAACGAAACAGCCGGAGAGGTGGTGGCCGGGGCGCTGGCCTGGAGCGGCAATTTCCGCCTCAGCTTCGAGAAAGACGAAACCGGCCTTGTGAATGTTCTGGGGGGCATTTCGCCTTTCGCATCGGCCTATCCCCTGAAAGCCGGGGAGACCTTCGTGACCCCGGAAATGATCTGGACCTGGTCCGGCGAAGGCGCAGGCGGAGCATCCAGGAACATGCACAGATGGGCCCGGAAATATGGAATCTACGGAGGCGGAACGGTGAATCCCACCCTCCTCAATAGTTGGGAAGGCGCATACTTCTCCTTCACCACCTCCACCCTCACGGGCATGATTGACGATGCCGCCGCCATGGGCCTTGAGATGTTTGTCCTGGACGATGGCTGGTTCGGAACAAAATACCCCAGAAACTCTGACAAGTCCTCCCTGGGAGACTGGGACCTCTGTACGGACAAGATTCCGGAAGGCATAGACTACCTTGCCTCATACGCTCATGGCAAGGGCTTGAAGTTTGGCATCTGGATAGAGCCGGAAATGGTTTCACGAGTGTCTGAACTTGCGGAAAAGCATCCCGAATGGGTGGTGCAGAGTCCCGGCCGCGCGCTTTATGAAGCACGCTGGCAGTGGGTGCTGGACCTTACCAATCCCGACGTGCAGGACTTCGTGTTCGGTATCTTTGACAAGACCATGCAGCTGGCTCCCGGCATCGATTACATCAAGTGGGACTGCAACAGGCCGGTGTACTCCTTCGGCAGTCCTTACCTTGGAACGGAACAGGACAGGTTCTTCGTTGAGTATGTCCAGGGGCTTTATTCAGTGATGCGCAGGATACGCGAGAAGTATCCCGACGTGCTGGTGCAGTGCTGCTCTTCGGGAGGCTCACGCCTTGACTACGGCGCCATGCGCTGGTGCAACGAGTTCTGGACATCGGACAATACTGACGCCATTTCACGCTCCAGGATTCAGTATGCAACTTCCATGATATACCCCGCATGTGCCATGGCTTCGCACGTTTCCGCCGTTCCAAACCACCAGAGCGGCAACGTGACGCCCCTGAAGATGCGCTTCGACATGGCTGCCGCCGGCCGCCTTGGCATGGAACTCCAGCCAAAGAACCTTACGGCCGAGGAACGCGCCCTGGCAGACCGCTGCATAAAGTCTTACAAGGGCTTCAGGGACGTTGTATTCACTGGAGACCTCTACCGGCTGTCTTCTCCTTACGACTCAGACTATTACGCATTCATGTATGTGTCGGAAGACAAGTCCAAGGCCGTTGTATTCGAGTTCTGTCTAAGATACCAGAACCGCGCCACGGGCGGGCACCTTCTCCGCCTGCAGGGCCTTGACCCTTCCCGCAAGTACCTTGTCACGGAGCAGAACGTCGACTCCTCCTGCTGGTGGGGTAACGGCCGGCGCTTCTCCGGCGACTTCCTCATGTCAGGCGGCTTCAACCCCATCCTTAACGGCTCCAACGCCTCCGCCATCTTTGTCCTGGAGTCCCGGTAGCGCCCTTTGCCTTCCCGGCACCCGCACCCCGTCCCGAACAGGCAAAGCCACGTATTTGGCGGTAGATGGCTGTTTTTGTGGCTCTGCCGCTATTTCAATGCCGCCAAAACCACGATTTCACGTTCATGTTAGCCTTTTTGTGGCACTGATTGTTCAAACAAAAAACGACACCCTTTTGAGGTGCCGTTTTTGTTTTGGGAAGAACGTTATTACTTAACCCTCTGGCCGTATGAGCGGTCTGTGGTGTTGACGGTAATGATTTCTCCGGTTTCGATGAACAGGGGAACCATGATCTTAGCGCCGGTTTCCAGGGTGACTTCCTTAAGGGCGGAAGTGGAAGCGGTGTTACCCTTTACTGCGGGCTCGCTGTAAGTAACCTCAAGGGTTACGTAAGTGGGAAGTTCGCAGGTGAGGCAGCGCTCTTCTGGCTCTGTCATATACATCATTTCTACACGCTGGCCTTCTTTCATGAGGTCTGCATTCTCTACCACATCGTGGGGAAGGGTAATCTGCTCGTAAGTTTCCTCGTGCATGAAGTTGAAAGCTTCACCGTCGTCATACAGGAACTGATAGGGACGGCGCTCTACGCTGATGGTGTCAAGCTTGACACCGGCGGTGAAGGTGTTTTCGAGGATGCGGCCGTTCTCCAGGTTGCGAAGTTTGGTCTTTACAAAGGCAGGGCCCTTACCGGGTTTTACGTGCTGGAAGTACACTACAACGCAAGGTTTGCCGTTGAACATGATGTACATTCCGTTCTTCAGATCAGCAGTTGTTGCCATAAATTCTATTGTTGGTTAATTATTTTCAGCCTACAAAAATAACCATTTGCTCCTTTTTTTGCAAATTTTGCTTTCCGAAATCACACAATATCCGCATTTTAGCTCCAAATTGTGAAACGGATAATGTGCCAGGCACGATGCTATGATGGCACTCCGGCGCAATAATTACCGCATGCTTTATACGTTATCCGTTTCAAAGATACAGAAATAACGCTCTCACAAGTATGTGAAATGGTCATAATTCAAAATAAACGTTTCACTTTTCCGGTACACGGATAATTAGTATTACATTGCCGGTGCAATCCTTCGCACGGGGCGGAGGAATTAACTTCAATTCAATACGTTATGCCCGGAAGAAACACAGCTTTCCTTTCCCAGGAACACTACGACGAAATCAGGAACACCTACTCACGCTTCAACGAGCCATGGCTCAAGGAAGAAGTGGAAGAGCTAAAAGCCATGGCCGCCGACGGCGTGTCAAAACAGGACATGGCAAACCAGTTGCAGCGCACTCCGAACTCCATTCAGATAAAGCTCAAGTCCCTTGGGCTTTACACATCCTCGCCAATGCCGCCGCGCTGGACGGAGGAAGACGACTCGAAGGTTGTTGACATGTACAGCGGCGGCTGTCCGTTCGAAGAAATCTCCAAAGAACTGGGCCGCTCTGTCAACGCCATCATCTCCCGCCTTATCCACCTCAGAGTCAACATCTTCAACAATGATGGACGATAAGGTGAAAGGTTATTGGCACGTCTACTCCGACGGTAAACGTGCCGATATTCCTTTCGGTACTGATGACGACAAAACGTTCGCAATGAACGCCATTGCCATATCGGCGTATCACAGCAACATGGAAGTTGTGTGCTTGGAAGTAAATGATACTCATCTGCACACTATTGTCAAAGGCGAGAACGTGGACGGCTTCAGATCAGGTCTGAAGAAACGTATCACAAGCCGTTTGGGCAAAACCGCAGGAGGCATTTTCCTTGCTGCAAATGAGATACAAACAAGGGATGAACTTTTGGTCAAGATAATTTACACGTTCAGAAATTGCCTTGATTTTTACCGGGGGGCTCCCTGGGATTACCGCTGGGGTGTAGGCAATTTGTACTTTGCCCAAAGAAAAACGGCAGGAACGGCCATGGAAGATCTTCCTGTCAGACTGAGAAGGAAGTTACTCAACATAAGACTGGAACTACCAGGCTCCTGGCGTGTAGATGATGACGGAATGATTATACCTTCCAGCTACATTGACGTGGAAGGCGTTGAGCGTTTATTTGGTTCAATAAGGGCTTTCCTCGCATTCCTTCACATTAAGAAAGATGACGAACTGCGGCTCAAGTAGAGTTTTTCCAGCAATTACATTGAGCAGAGGAGCATTCTGGACATTAGGGAACATGCCAACAGGATATCTCACCAAAAGTTTAGAACCGCTCTGAGGAATCTGGATTTCAAGTCACGACTTGAAATTGCTTCAAGCATGCTTCGTTCCAGAACCGCAACGCGGTCTGAAAGCTTGGCAAAAGCAGTATATCTAAAAAAAGCAGATCTGGACAGGCTGTTATAACTAACAATCACTGCCACAATTAAGACCTTTAGATGCTGTTTTGGTGGCAGTTCCGCTATTCCAATGCTGGCAAAGCCACGTTTTAGCGCCTATACTGCTATTATTGTGGCAGTTCGTGTTTGCCGGAAACTAGGGTTTCGGGTATTTTACCGTGAAGCAGGCGCCGCCCAGGGTGAAGGAACGGTTGTAGGAAATGGTGCCGCCGCAGTGCTCCACAATTCTTCGGCAGATGGCAAGGCCAAGGCCGGAGCCGCTGGTCTTTGTAGTGAAATCCGGCGTGAAAATCTTGTCCTGGTTATGCTCAGACACGCCGGGGCCGTTGTCCTCCACTACAATGTCGTAGAAGCCGTCCTCAGAGGAGTTCCTGAGAGCAACGACAAGGTGTTTCTCGCCGGAGTTCTCCTCGACGGCCTGGATGGCGTTGGTGAGGAGGTTCACTACCACCCTGGTAAGCTGTGGACGAGGGGCCTGGACAATTGCGCCGGAAAGGCCGAAGTAGTCTACGCGGACATCGTCCCTTGAGTCGAAGAGGTCTACTTCCTGGCGGACAAGGGCGTCCAGGTCTATACTTTCCGGCTTCTGGTCGTACATCTTGGCGAAGGTGGAGAACTGGTCTGCGGAATCTGCCAGGAGGTCTACATGGTAGAGGACGGTCTGAGCAACCTCGTCAAAGCGGTCCTGCCACGCCGGGTTGCCGGAAGACTTCATGCGGATAAGCATCTGGAGTTGCAGCTTTATGGGCGTGAGAGGGTTCTTGAGGTCATGGGCAACGCGACGGGCCATGTCTGTCCATGCCTTGTCACGCTCTGCCTGGGTGAGGCGGCGGGAACTCTCCCCAAGGTCCAGAACCATGCGGTTGTATGCTTCAACAAGCGGGGTAATCTCGTCCTCGCCTTCATAGGAAAGGGTTTCCAGCTTGTCAACATCGGTCACTTTCATCTTGCGGCTGAGCTCGGAGATGGGCTTGAACATGCGGCTTACCACCTCGTAGGTGATGATCCTTGCCATGAGAAGCAGGAGGAGGAAGATGGTGATGACGGTTGCAATGTGCCTTACCGCCTCCGCCTCAAAGTCCTGGGAAGTATCCGTGAACGGGGCTGAAAGTATGGCTATCATGTTGGCGCTGCTGTTGAGCACCGGGGCGTACATGGCGTAGAAACTGCGCCGGCCCACCTTTTCCTTATGCAGGAAGAAACGCTTGTTGGCGTAGACTATGTTGTAGAAGGCCGTCTGGTCCAGCCTCTGGCCAAGGACCATGCGCTCATACACTTCCGGCGTGGTACTGAATGCCATGCGGCCGGAGACATCGAACAGGGTTATGTCGCAGCGGAGACTGTTGCCGATACCTTCCACCTCGTTACGGACGCCCACGGTGCGGAGCTGGTCGTCAGAAGACACCATGCGGAGGCGCTCCTGCATCATGCTCTGGAGAGTGTTCACGCGGGAGGTCATGACGCTTTCCATCTCCGCCTGATTGCGCTTATTTACGAACCAGATGCTGAACCCGGCCATGGCCACAAGGGTAAGGAAGAGTGATGTATAAAGTACGAGGGTTATCCTGTTCTGATAGTAGCGGGGGCTGCCGCTCCGGCGCTTTCCCGCAGAGAGTGCGGAAAGCAGCAGGAAGGCAATGATTGCAAGCATGAAGCCTGCCACAATATAGTTCAGGGTGCTGGTACGGGGCCTTGAAATCACAACCACCTCGCCCTCGGAAACATTGTGTACGAAGTGGCACCAGCCTTCCTGATAGAAGTGCCCGTCACGGATGCTGCTGAACTTTCCGGTGCAGACTGTGGGATATCCGAAAGCGCCCTTGTACTGGGAAAGGCGGCCGTCAACGTACTTTGCCCACGAGTATACGCGTGGTATGCTTATTCGACCCGGATCCGATATGCCAAGAAGCCTCAGATAACCCCTGTCCTCCCTGTTGTGCTTTGATTCTACGGCAACCAGGATGGAGACGGCGCCGGCACCCTGGATGTACCAGGTAAAGAAACCGGTATATGCCACACGGCCGCTTCCAAGGGCTTTGTAGAAGAAATGCGAATTGTCTGCAAGGCGTACCCCGGAGCGTATCCTTTCCTGAAAAAGAGGCAGCGAGGCCAGGTTGGAGCCGGTCTGGAGGATGGAGATATCGTAGTCCTGCGATATCCGGCCCATGTAGTTGCCAACCAGGCGGCCGCGGATTATTTCTTCGCTTCCCTCAAGCACGGACAGCGCGCCGAACATCTGGTCCGACGCTATTGCCCCCTCCACGGCCCTTAACTGCATCTCCAGGGCAACGTCCCTGTCCATGGCCAGACGGTTTGCCCAGACGTCCACACGGCGTTCTTCCTTGCCTAAGCCCATGGTGGCGGTAAAGGCTACAAAATAGACGCCCAGTGCCGCCGAGAAAACTGCTCTGGCGGGGACCGTGAACACATCGTACCTTATTCCGAATAGGGAATGGACAAGCGGCGAGAGCATCTGGACCATAGGCGGAACGGCCAGTGCCAGCGCTATGAACGACAGATAAACCAGTCCGGAATCAACGGTGAGCCTGGATACTTTGTACAGCTCCAGGTTTATGTCAGAGTTTACGTTTATACTTCGGAAAGCGAAGAGGAAATACGCCACGATTCCCACCGTAATCAGCACCCCCAGTGCCAGGAGTACCGCACTTCTTGTTCTGGAGTTTTTCCTCCGGGTGCCTTTGGTGAGGGTCCATCTGGCAATGTAGAAATCCATCACCAGCAGCACTATCAGGGCATTGATAATAATTACCGCGCCAAGGGAATATAGTACCGGACCGTCCGCGTACACCAGCGGCGAGAATATCTGGTTCGATGCCCCTTCGTGCCGCCCTTTGAAGTACAGCCACACCATCAGCCCCATCTGTGCAAGCGCCACCACAGACAGCCACAAGGCCGATGGCCGGGCGCTCAGCCAGAGCATGAGCCCGGATATGAGCAGTATCACCGCCAGTAACTGCAGCGCTGAATTGTGGCCTCCTGACACCATGTCTATCTTTTCCGATACCAGCTTGAACAGCGGTGATCCGCCCACCAAGACGGGATTGCCCACGCTGGCGGAAAGGGGCTTTATGGAATAGCGGTCGTCAAGCTTGATGTTGCTGTTCACGCCGTTGAAAGAGCCGGTTCGGAGTTCATTGACTATTTCAAGACCCGCGATTATCCTGACATATCCCTGAGTGAAACTCTTCTCCAGATACCATTTGGGACCATGATTGGCGAACACCCAGTGGTCAGGAATGTCTGCGAGGGGAGATACGGCATCTCCGCGGGATTCTCCCAGACGGCGGACGACGGCGCGGGAACGTATGTCATCACTCCTTATGGGGAATTGGTTCGCCCAGCTCTGGAGAGTGTCTTCCACGTAACGGTACACGACCATGTCCGAGGGAAGGCCTTCCAGGGTGAGCCAGGTACCGTTTTCGCTTTCCGCCGCCACCTCTATGGCCTTTTCCAGAATACCCAGGCGCTGCTCCACCCTCTTTCCAAGGGCGTTTGCATAAGACTCATTGTCCGACAGGGTGTAGGTGAACATTGACGTGCCCACCAGCGCCGCGGCTATTCCCATCAGCACCACGGAAACCCACTGTCTTAAGGTCCTTTTCTTATTCATGGTGGTAAGGCTCTCCCCTTAAAATTGTACATGCGCGGTACAGCTGCTCCGCAAAAACCGCCCTTACCATCTGGTGGGAGAAGGTCATCTTTGAGAGCGACAGTTTGCCGTTAGCCCTTTCATAGACTTCTCTGGAAAATCCGTATGCGCCGCCTATTACGAACACAAGGCCTTTTGAGCCTCCGGACAGCTGCTTTTCCAGCCACGATGCAAACTCCAGCGAGCGCAACTGAAGGCCGTGCTCATCAAGTAGGATTACGACGTCCTGGGGGCCTGTCTGCCTGAGTATCAGCTCTCCCTCTTTCTGCTTTATCTGATCTTCCGTCAGGGCCGATACCTTCTTGAGCTCCGGTATTTCTTCCACGGTGAAGGGCACATAATGCCTGAGCCGGGATGCATACAGATCCAGGCCTTCCTTTACCCAGGGAACATCCGTTTTCCCCACCGTAAGAAGTTTTACGTTCATGGACACAAATGTAAATATTCGGCTCGAATTTTGCAAGAAAGATGCCCTGGATGAAAAAGATAAGACTCATATTCTGGCTTGGTGCTCTTCTTCTAGCCGTGCCCTCCTGGGCCCAGGTCAAGAAAACCTCCGCCGTTCAATCTTTTGCCCCGTCCCCGGACGGAGACTTTGCAGTATTCAATTCAATTACCAAATATCTCACTGCGGGTGACGCGGCTTCACTGTCAAGCTGGTTCGCAGACAATCTGGATGTCACAATCATCTCCACCCAGAGAAACTGCTCCAAGAGCCAGGCGCGCCAGATTCTCCGCACCTTTTTTTCCGCTTATACGCCCCGTTCCTTCGAGGCAACCCACAAGGCATCGGAAGCCAACAAGAAGTATCTCATAGGTGTACTCAACGCCGGAGGAGAACTCTTTCAGGTAACCATCTACGCCACCTCCCCGTCTTCCGGCGGCACCTACAAAATCCAGCAACTTGCCATAATTCGACAAAGCGGCGCTTACTAGTGCTATATCCGGGCTATGGCGCGGGCAACTTCCTCGAGGAGCCATTTGGGCGTGGAGGTAGCGCCGCAGACGCCTACTGTGGAAAGGCCGTCGAACCACTCCGGGAGAATTTCCGACGGGCCGCCTACAAGATAGGTCCTGGGATTGACGCTGCGGCACAGATCACTTAACACCTTGCCGTTGGAAGAGGCTTTTCCGGCAACAAACACAATGGCGTCGTGTGACAAGGCGAAAGACTCCAGCTGGGCGTGGCGGGACGCCACCTGGGCGCAGATGGTGTTGTTCACCTTGACAGAAGCCCCGCTTCGGCGGAGCATTTCGCAGATTTCCTCATACTCCAGCGGGCTTTTTGTGGTCTGGGAGAATATCTCAACGGGCTGGGTGATGTCTATCCTGCCGCTCCGGATGGCTTCCGTGAGCATGGCGGCGTCTTCCACCACAACGGCATCACCGCCCACCTGGCCAAGAAGGCCAAGGACCTCTGCGTGACCCACACGCCCGAAGATAATCACCGTTCCGTGCAGCCCGTCGGCATGCAGACGGGAATAGGCGTCGCGTATCCTTGACTGAAGTTTCAGCACAACGGGACATGTGCAGTCAATGACTTCCAGATTGCGGGAGAGGGCAGCGGCGTAGGTTGCCGGCGGCTCCCCGTGGGCGCGGATAAGCACCGAAGCCCCGGAAGGCACGTCGCCGGCGGAGCGAACCGTCTCCAGACCCCGCTCTCCAAGGCGGGAGAGCTCTGCCTCGTTGTGCACTATTGCGCCAAGGGAATAAAGCTTGCCTCCCCCGTCCAGATACTGTTCCGCACGGGATATGGCCCGGATCACTCCTCCGCAGAAGCCGGAGCCGGGATCCGTTTCAACCTTCAGCATAGGATACCGAAGCGGCCCTGGATAAGGCCCTGTACCCATACGAGCTCCTCATGGAGGTTCATTTCAGTGTTGTCCAGGACAAAGGCGTCAGGGGCCTGTGTAAGAGGCGAAACTTCGCGGTGGGAATCAATGTAATCCCTTTCGCGGAGATTGGCAAGCACCTCTTCGAAGGTGGGGTTGTCCCCCTTTGCAAGCATCTCGTCCAGGCGGCGCTGGGCGCGGACCTTTTCATCTGCAGTCATGAAAATCTTGAGCTCCGCATTGGGGAACACCGTGGTTCCAATGTCACGTCCGTCCATGATAACGCGGCCGCCGGCGGAGAAGGCGTGGAGCTTGTCGTCCACAAAGTTACGTACCCAGCCGATTGCGCTGACGGGACTTACGTGAGAGGAGACTTCCAAAGTGCGGATTTCCTTCTCTATGCAGCGTTCCCCGAGAAAGAGCTTCGTGGCGCCGTCAATGCTGCGGAAATGAAGGTCCAGGGAGCCTATGACATCCTTGAGACCGGCTTCATCTATGGCTCCGTCTTCAGCTATGAGACCGTTTTCCATGGCATACAGGGTGACGCCCCTGTACATTGCGCCGCTGTCCAGATACAGGAAGCCGAAAGCCCCTGCCACCATCTTTGCGAAAGTGCTTTTTCCCGTGGACGAGCACCCGTCCACCGCTATTATAATATCAGGAATAATCATGATACAAAAATAAATATTTTTTACGATATTTGCATAAATAAGCATATTCCCATGAAAGTTCTTGTAATTGACGACGAGCGTGCCATCCGCTACTCCATGAAAGAAATCCTGGAGATGGAAGGCTACGAGGTGGAAACCGCAGAAAACGGCGAGGAGGGGCTCTCCAAGGCGGAAAAGGAAAAGTACGATGCCATTTTCTGCGACATCAAGATGCCTGTCATGGACGGCACGGAGTTTCTTGCCAAGGCCATCGAGGCCGGCATTGAGTCTCCCGTTATCATGGTCTCCGGCCACGCGGACATCCAGACCGCCGTGGACTGCATAAAGAAAGGAGCGTTCGATTTCATTGAAAAGCCCCTTGACCTCAACCGCATACTCATCACCCTGAAGAACGCCACGGACAAGGCCAGTCTTGTCACCCAGACCAAGATACTCAAAAAGAAGGTCTACGGCCAGCAGATGGTGGGTGAATCGGAAGGTATCAACCGCGTGAGGGAAATCATCGAAAAGGTAGCGCCGACAGATGCCGGTGTCCTCATAACCGGTCCCAACGGCTCCGGCAAGGAGCTTGTGGCCCGCGCCCTGCACCAGCAGAGCCAACGTTCCATGATGCCGTACGTGGAAGTGAACTGCGCGGCAATTCCGTCGGAGCTCATAGAGAGCGAGCTGTTCGGCCACGAAAAGGGCTCTTTCACATCGGCCATCAAGCAGCACAAGGGTAAGTTCGAGCAGGCCGACGGCGGCACCCTCTTCCTGGACGAGATTGGCGACATGTCCCTCGCCGCCCAGGCAAAGGTTCTCCGCGTCCTGCAGGAAAGGAGAATCTCCCGCGTGGGCTCGGACAAGGACATTGTGGTGAACGTCAGGGTAATAGCAGCAACCAACAAGAACCTCCAGGATGAAATCTCCAAAGGCAACTTCCGCGAGGACCTCTACCACAGGCTCAGCGTAATCGTCATAAAGGTTCCCACCCTGGACCAGAGGAAGGACGATATCCCCCTCCTGGTGGCCCATTTCCTGGACCAGATATGTTCAGAGAGCGCCATGCCCCGGAAAGAGTTCTCCAAGGAGGCCATCGACCTTCTGGTCCAGAAGTCCTGGACGGGCAACATCCGCGAGCTCCGTAACGTTGTGGAGCGCCTTCTTATCCTTGGCGGAAACCCGGTAAGCGCACAGGATGTCAAAGACTATGTAATCTAAGAGAACAATGGCAAAAAAAGGCTGGAAAATCCTCAGGAACGTCGTTATCGGGATACTTGCTTTTATCCTGATTCTCCTGATTGCCCTGCAGATTCTGCTCAGGCCTTCCGTCCTGACGGGGCTGGTGAACAAGTATGCCCCGCAGTTCGTGGAGGGCAACATAGAGTTCAGCAGCATAAGGACCAGGCTCATCAAGAGTTTCCCCTACGCCAGCGTTGAAGCAGAAGACCTCACAATCACCTACCCTCACGAGAGGTACGCCCGTTTCGACTCCGTCTATCCTCCGTCCGGCAGCCGTTTCAGCCTCATGACGGCCGGCAACCAAAAGGGTGTCCCGGATGGCACCGATACCCTTGTCTCTCTTAAAAGGGCCTATGTTTCAGTTAATTACCTAAACCTCGCAAAGGGCCAGATAGACGTCCGCAGCGTGGAACTGGAAAGGCCTCGCATCTTCGCCCATTATTTCGACTCCACCGCCGCAAACTGGGACATCTTCCCCATGGGCGGCAGCGATGAGGATACCACATCGTCCGGTATGCCGGACATAAGGCTGCACAAGGTTAACCTGAGCGGGAAGCCGTTCATAGTGTTTACCAACCCTCGGGACACCGTGCACCTGATGCTCCGTGCAAAGGAGCTTGACCTTGACGGCAAGCTGTCTCTCGCGGACATTTGGAAAACCAACGCCACCTTCACGGTAGATTCCCTGTTTGTTTCCGGCCGCCTGCCGGCGGATACCCTTGCCCTGGGCCTTTCCAACCTGAACCTGGACATGGCAAAGCGCAGGGTAAAGCTTGACGCCAACGCCAGGGCCATGCTCCGCACAAACAGCTTCGGAAGGCTCAGTGTCCCCATACACCTGGACGGTGACGCCACGCTTCCCAAGGCCAATGAGGGAGAGTTCGCCGCCAACGTGCACAGCCTTACCGTGGGCCTGTCTGCCCTGGAACTGAAAGCAAAGGGAAACATCCTGAGCCACAGCGAAGGCATAGACATGGACATTGACGCCGCCATAGAGGACTGCCCCATAGGCGACATTATCAAACAGTACAAGGAGAATATCCCTGCCCTTAAGAAGATTCTGGACACGGACGCCATAATAAGCCTCAAAGCCCATGCGGAGGGCACATATTCCAAGGACCAGATTCCCGCAATCAACGCCAAACTACAGATTCCGCAGTCAATGGTGGACATTGAGGGCGTCGGTCGCAAGGGTCTCCTTGCCCTTGATGCAGACGTAGTTACGGACAACAGCTCCCGCATTGACGCCGCCGTGCACAAACTTCAGGCAGACATTGCCGGGGCCAAACTCAACGTCTCCGGCAACGGCTGGGATCTCCTGGGAGAAGACCCGGAGATGGCCGTGGACGGCTCCTTCCGCGCCAGGGTGGACTCCCTTACAAGGGCATTCCTTGACGACATCATCGGAGAAGGAATCATCAAGGGAGACATCCACGGAAAGGCAAAACTTTCCCAGCTGAACCTCAAGGAAATAGGCAACGCCAACATAAACTGCGACCTGAACGGCCAAAACCTCCGCATAGACATGCCCAAGGACTCTGTCCATGCCTTCGTCAACAGCATTCAGCTCAACGTTGCAACCGCCGGAAACAAGATAGACAAGAGCATCCGCCAGGGCGCCAGGATCCTTGCCCTGAAGGGTGATATCGACACCCTCAACGTCACCTACGGGGCCAATGTCTTCGCCCGCGGCAGCAACCTGCGCGTCCGGGCACAGAACTCCGCAGACATCCTCAAGGGCGGCAAGGAGCTCACCCCGCTCATGGGTATCCTCGAAATTGACCGCCTGTCCCTGAAGGACCTGGACGGCATTGAGATGGCCTTGAAGGGCAATAAGGAACGCTTCCGCATAATGCCGCCGGAAAACGGAGAGAAGAGCCCCACCATAAAGCTCACATCGGACAGCGAGGCCATAGCCGCCATCATGGAAGGCAACGCTTTTGCCATGAAGAACCTGTCGGCCAAGATTTCGGCCCGCCAGCATATCACAAACGAAAAGACCAAGAAGGAACGCAGGAACCACATTCTGGATTCCCTGCAGAGGGTCTACCCCGGCACCCCGCGCGATTCCCTCTTCCGCAGGGCCCGCATGGAAAGGATGGCCCGCGAACTCAAGGACGATTTCGCCAGCGCGGATGTAATGCTGTCCCTGTCCAAATCGTCCCAGCAGCTTGCAAGGCAGTGGGACTTCAGCGGCAACCTGGGTCTGGAGCTGGTGCGCGCCCACCTGAAGGATTTCCCTCTTACGCCGGAGATTACGGACATCAAGGGAGACCTATCCAACGATAGGGTGGACCTCGAAAACCTGACCGTTACAGTAGGGCAGTCGGACATATCGGCCAGTGCCAACGTGAGCGGTATCCGGAGGCTCCTTACCGGCCGTGGAAAGCCCTACATAAAGGCCAATGCCAACATCACCAGCAACTACATCGACGCCAATGAACTGCTTCGGGCCTACGCCCAGTTCGCCCAGAGCCAGGTGTCGGATGAACCGGTGGACACCACATCGGAAAGCATTGCCGGGACCAACCTCATAGTCCTTCCCTCCAACGTGGAGGCCAATGTCATGATGGAAGGCTACGGCATCAAGTACGACAGCCTCATGGTCAACTGGATTGCCGCCGACATCGCCATGCGGGACCGCACCCTCCAGATAACCAACGCCCTGGCCGCCTCCAACATGGGAGACCTCTACGTGGAAGGCTTCTACGCCACCCGCGCCAAGGACGATATCAAGGCCGGCTTCGACCTCAACATCGTGGACATCTCCGCGGAGAAGGTCCTCACGCTCATGCCGGACATCAAGAAAGAGATGCCCATCATGAATTCCTTCTCCGGGAACCTTGACATGGAGGTCGCCGCAACCACGGAAATTGACACCACCATGAACCTGGTGCTGCCCACTCTGGACGGCATAATGCGTTTCACCGGAAGCCAGCTGGCCCTCAAGGACAGCAAGGAGTTCACCAAGATTGCAAAGCTTCTGCTGTTCAAGGACAACTCCAAGGCAGTGATAGACAACATGTCCGTCACCGGAATGGTGCGGAGCAACACGCTGGAGGTTTTCCCGTTCGTCCTGGATGTAGACCGCTACCTACTCGCCGCAAGCGGTGTGCAGGACTTCGACCAGAGCTTCAGGTATCACATCTCCGTGATTCGCTCGCCGCTGGTGGTAAAGTTCGGCCTCAACGCCTGGGGAGACGACTTCGACCACATCAAGTACGGTCTTGGAAAGGCTCTCTACACCAGCCCCAACGTACCTGTATTCACCCGGCAGCTGGACACCGTACAATACAATCTTGTGGCTGCAATCCACAACGTGTTTGAACTTGGCGTTGAGAAGGCCATGGCAGAGAACACCGGCCAGAACTTCATCCAGGAAGGCAAGGAGCGCGCCGGCTTCAACGTCCAGATAGACACCGTGGCCATGGACGATGTCATCATGGCCCGGGTTGAAAGCATGGAAGGCCTCACCGGAGACGTCGTCGAGCGCGTCGCCGCCCGCCGCGAAATCCTCAGGCAGGAAGTGCTCGCCCTCGAAGAAAAGTTCGCCGCACCTGCCCCCGCCGAAGCGGAAAAGAAAGATGATTGACACAGAACAATACATAGAGGTCTCCATCAAGCTTTCTCCATTCTCCCAGGACCTTGCGGAAATCCTCATGGCGGAGCTCTCCGACCTTCCGTACGACTCCTTCGTTACGGAAGAGCCTTTCCTGAAGTGCTACATCCCACGCGAGCAGTACCGCCCATCGGACCTCAAAGTGGTCCTGAGCGGATATGACTGCGTCGCCGGTTTCAATGCCGTCATGGTGGAAGGGCGAAACTGGAACCGCAACTGGGAGCTTTCTTTCCAGCCAATTGTAGTGGATGGTGTGGTGACCGTTAAAGCTCCGTTCAATACTGACGTTCCCCACACGCGCTACAACATCTGGATAGACCCACAGATGGCTTTCGGGACCGGATACCACCATACAACGTACATGATGATGCAGCGTATGCTGGCCCTTCCCATGCGCGGAGCGTACGTTTGCGACATGGGCTGCGGAACTGCCATTCTGGGGATTCTGGCCGCCAAGATGGGGGCGCGGAAGGTCTTTGCCGTGGACATAGACGCCGTGGCCGCCCGCTCCGCCTGGGGCAACTGCCGGTGGAACAAAGTGGGGACTCGCGTGGAAACAGCCTGCGGTGATGCTTCGCTCATGCAGATGGGCACATACGACGTTATCCTTGCCAACATCCACCGAAACATCATCCTGGAGGACCTGCCAACTTACGCCAGATCCCTGCGCCGTGGCGGAGTTCTGCTTGTGAGCGGCTTCTACGACGCCGACTCCCAGGCGCTGATTTCCGCCGCCACCTCCCTGGGGCTTTCTTTGTCCAGATCCTCCTCCCGCGAGGGGTGGAGTTGCCTTGAGTTTGTTCCGTCATTCCGGGCTTGACCCGAAATCTTTTTTTTCGTACCTTTGCAATCCCATTCCTGCGGGCGTGTTGGAATTGGTAGACAACCCAGACTTAGGATCTGGTGCCGCAAGGCGTATGGGTTCGAGTCCCTTCGCCCGCACACGAATTTAGCCCGGCTTTTATGGCCGGGCTTTCGCGTGCTCTGGGTGAAGGGACTCCACTTCGTTTAATCCCCCGCTGCTCCGCAGCTGCCCCCAGGGGCCATTGAAGGGGCTACGCCCCCTCAAGCACCCCCATGTCGGCCTCTCAGGCCTCCGAAGGTACTCCGTTTCACGGCTTTCCCGGCTTTCACTGACCCTAAGTGTCCCTCACTGCGGGTACTATTTCAATATTCCATTGCTCGAGAGTCCCAATACCCTGATTTCGGGACATAAAACGGGACACTTGCAAACTTCCGTGGCATAATGTGACATAAACATATACTTGAAGGTAGGTTTGTGTATCAAAAGACCTTACCTTTGAAGTATGGAAGACAACACATCTGCAAAGTTTGAGTTC
>Ga0129306_1000232_pt1 | contig 97864 bp, 82 predicted proteins | sample P827metagenome_FD_94438 | JGI IMG/M metagenome (GOLD analysis project Ga0129306, IMG submission 94438) | Capybara group fecal microbial communities from Wisconsin, USA - P827 metagenome | ecosystem: Host-associated > Mammals > Digestive system > Large intestine > Fecal | place: USA: Wisconsin...
AAAAAGGCGAAAAGTTCCGTAGTAATCGCAATATATGAAGTGATCACTCAGCCACATAAGCCCGTAGACTACGGAACTATAACGCAAAAAGGCGAAAAGTTCCGTAGTAATCGCAATATATGAAGTGATCACTCAGCCGCATAAGCCCGTAGACTACGGAACTATAGCGCAAAAAGGCGAAAAGTTCCGTAGTAATCGCAATATATGAAGTGATCACTCAGCCGCATAAGCCCGTAGACTACGGAACTATAACGCAAAAAGGCGAAAAGTTCCGTAGTAATTGCAATATATGAGGTGATCATACAGCCGCATAAGCCCGCAGACTACGGAACTATAGCGCAAAAAGGCAAAAAGTTCCGTAAAAAACGTCAAGTAAAGTGATTATAGTCATGTTCTTATTGCCCAATAAAATGCGGTGTTGTAAGATAGGTTGGTAGATGTGCCGGAATAAGGCAAGAGGTATTAGCTTGAAGGGAGCGTAAGATGGCATTCGACGGAGTAACGGTTGCGGCCATAGTAAAAGAACTGAATGACAGGCTTATAGACGGACGTATCAACAAGGTTGCCCAGCCTGAGAAGGATGAACTGCTGTTGACCGTCAAGGCGGGTGGGGACCAGCTGCGCCTGATCCTTTCTGCCAATCCGACGCTTCCGCTCGTGTATCTGACGGATGAGAATAAGATAAGTCCGGCTACTGCACCGAGTTTCACCATGCTGCTTCGCAAGCATCTTCAGGGCGGACGGATCGTGTCCATATATCAGCCTGATTTTGAGCGCATATTCGTTATGGAGATAGAGCATCTGGATGAGATGGGCGATGTCCGCCGCAAACGCCTGATCACTGAGCTTATGGGCAAGTACAGCAATATCATCCTGATCGATGAAGAAGATACTATCCTTGACAGCATAAGACGTGTGAGTGCGCTTACGAGTTCTGTTCGTGAAGTGCTCCCGGGACTGAAGTATTTTATCCCCAGGCAGGAAGGTCGTACAGATCCATGTAAAGTAAATGCGGCTGAGTTTGCCGACATTATGACACGTATGTCAGATCGGGGCGAACCGTCACAGATCATAGCAGGCAGCTTCACAGGTATATCTTCCATGATGGCTCACGAGATATATGAGGCAGCATGCAAGGATAACGGCATTGAGTCCGCCGGCGGCACTACGACCGCAGCAGATCCGTTCACCGGCAATATAGCGGGGCAGCCTTCCGTAGATGCCCTCTGGAAGGCTTTTTCACATGTGATCGAGCGGGTTGAGAGAGGTGACTTTGATCCGCAGATACTGTATGAGAACGGAGAGCCCAAAGATTATTGTGCAGTACCTGTATGCACATATACGGCAGAGAATATCAGATCATATGACAATATGAGTCTTCTTCTCCGGGATTTCTACAGTGAGAAGGAACGCATATCAAGGTCCAAGCAGAAGACGGCGGATCTTCGCATGGTAGTTAAGACTATCCTCGAGAGGGATGTTAAGAAATACGATCTCCAGCTCAAGCAGCTTAAAGATACCGAGAAGATGGACAAGTATAAGGTATATGGCGAATTACTGCACACCTACGGATATGAGGTTTCGGAAGGTGACACAAGTGTCACTGTTGACAATTATTATACAAATGAGAAGCTCACTATACCGTTGGATCCGACATTGTCCGCCATGGATAATGCTGCCAAATACTTTGACAGATATAATAAACTTAAGCGAACCAAGGAAGCTCTTACGGAACTGACAGTTCAGGTCAAGGCGGAGATAGATCATCTTGAGAGTATCTTAAGCGCACTCGATTTTGCATCGAAGGAAGAAGATTTAAATGAGATCAAGCAGGAACTTATCGAGTCAGGATATGTAAGAGGCCGCGGCGGAAGGACTGCAGGCAACGGCCGTGGCAGCAAGGGCAAAGGCGAGAAACTAAGGTTTAAGAGCAAGCCGATGCATTATATAAGCAGTGACGGCTATCATATGTATGTCGGCAAGAATAATTATCAGAATGACGAGCTGACATTTAAGGTGGCTAACGGCGGAGACTGGTGGTTCCACGCCAAGGGGATGCCGGGCTCGCATGTGATCGTCAAGACTGAGGGTGATGAGCTGCCCGACCGGACATTTGAGGAGGCTGCCAGACTTGCGGCGCACTATTCCAAAGGTGCCGGTGCCGGTAAGGTCGAGATAGATTACCTGCGGCGCAAAGATGTCAAGAAACCTAACGGAGCCAAGCCCGGATACGTGATCTATTACACCAATTATTCGATGGCGATCGACTCCGATATATCAGGGATCCAGCTGGTCGAAGACTGAGTGTTCGCCCCGGTGCTGAATGAAATACGAAGGCGAAAGAGTCAGTCGCCGTCACATTTTAAATATATCCATTTTTTATTTGTGCTTCCGGGAAAAGGAGCGGGATTTGTCGGACTGACCGGCAGTGTATTTCTGTAATGTAATATAACGGAGGAAAAGATGGCAGAAACAATTATTTCCGGTGTGATTTTTTGTATAGTTGCAATGATAATGCTTGGGATCGGAGTAAGTCAGCTAAAGAGTAAGAAACCCGTTGGTTTTTATACAGGAGAAAAACCTCCGAAAGCAGAACAATTATCAGATGTCAATTCGTGGAATAAGAATCATGGCGTAATGTGGATCATTTATGGCATCTGTATCATTGGTTCGTGGATCTGTTCGGCGTTTATCGGAGGAGACAGCATATACTCCGTGATCCCGTTATGTATAGGCACTCTTATTCCTATTCCGGTTATGATATTTCTTCATCACAAATGGGTGAAAATGTATTATATACAATAAAATCCGGTTGAGTAGAAACACTTTTTGCATAAAGGAAGTCAGGTTAATATAGTATTACTCCTTGACAGACGGGGTTGCGTATACTACATTGTAAGTGCAACTCGCATTGCTTTCGCTTGGCAATGCAGGATTCATGTCTGATCAGGAGGAAAAATGAACACATCTGTTAAGGAAAAGCAACTGTCTTTAAAAACACCTTCAATAAAAATTGACGACAAGGGATTCATGGCTTTGTCTAAAAGAGAATTGTCGTCTCTAAAGAAAAGGATAAGCTCATTGCTGGAGGAATTACCCGGAGATACATTGATAATATCAAAAAGCAATGGCTGCACTCAGTATTATCGTTATTCTAAAGCACATCGAAGCAGGAAGATCTTTATACCCGGAGATTCAATTGAATATGCTAAGCAGTTGGCTACGCGTGAGTATTTGGAAATGTTGTCTGCCGAGATTGACAGGCAGTTGGAGGCTGATTTCGTTCTGTCTGTGCATGATACCAGACGGCTTCATGATATCTATGGCAATATGAGGATTGAAAAGCGTAGGCTGATCAAACCGATATTCGTGCCTGACAGCGAGTTTGTTGATAAGTGGTATGATGCCCATCCGGGGAGCGCCAACGGATATGAGATCACAAACAGATATGATACGGAACGCGGTGAGGCGGTTCGCTCAAAATCCGAGAAGATCATAGCAGACAAGTTGTATGCCATGAATGTTCCGTATACATATGAGAGCCGGTTGGATTTCGATGACGGAAGATACTGTTATCCCGACTTTACGATACTGAATGTTGCTACACGCAGAACATGGTATTGGGAGCACTTTGGACTTACGGATGATGAGGAATATCGAAATAATATGAGCCATAAGCTTAATATGTATGAATCCAACGGATTCTTTTCGGGGGAAGGTCTGATCACTACGGTAGAAGGTGAACATACCGGGCTTGATACTAAGCTGATGGTAGCCAAGATTAAGAAATACCTGTTGGAGTGATGAGTAGTGAGTGATGGGGCGTTGAGTCGTTGATTCATTGAACTGTGGATCCGATGAGCGGCTGATATGGAGCAGTATTGCAGTATTGCAGTTTTGCAGTATTGCAGGATTGGCTTTAGTTTGGATGACCGGATGGCTTTGGATTTATGTTTTTTACGAAACTATAGTGCGATTTGGCTGGAGTGTTCCGTAGTCAGGGGCACCGACAGGACGATGAAAAAGTGAATTGTGATGAAAACTACGGAACTATCAAGGGAAATGAGAAATAGTTCCGTAGAAATGTAGCGAATGAAGAAGATGCTGAGTGAGGTGAATGGCAAAGACTACGGAACTTTCGGGGAAAATGAGAAATAGTTCCGTAAAAATGTCGCGAATGAAGAAGTTACAGAGCAAAGCGAAAGGTAAAGACTACGGAACTTTCGAGGAAAATGAGAAATAGTTCCGTAGAAATGTCGCGAATGAAGAAGTTACTGAGTGAGGTGAATGGCGAAGACTACGGAACTATCGAGGAAAAAGTGAGAAAGTTCCGTAAAATCTGCACCCTATAAAAGCCGATAAGAAGGTTTTGAACAAAACAGGACGATTCGAGACCGGAAGAGCTCCTGATCCGAATGTCATTCCGGTGTCCTCAGGATGTCTTTCGACGGACTTTCGCAAGCACCTCGCAAACCCCGATGTTTACTGGGTTTGTACGGATTTTGCTTGACTGTGAGTACGCATCATAGTATACTATCCTAGCGGGGTCTAGCAGGCGGTTGGATGCGATGCACACGTAATTTAGTCCCCGATATGATAGTGTTGCAGATGCAGGCCGAATAGGTCGAAGAGCCGATAGACTGCACTTGTCAAACAGGCGGAAGAACCTAATAGTCAAACAGTCGGGGCAACTGTATCTGCATAGTAAGGATCGGAGGGACCAACAATTGCAGAATATCAAGAGTATGACGGGCTTCGGCAGATGCGAGATCACCGAAGATGCCCGTAAAGTCACTGTAGAGATCAAGTCTGTTAATCACAGATATCTGGATGTCAGCATCAAGATGCCCAAGAAGCTTAATTTCTTTGATGCATCTATACGTAATCTTCTTAAGGAATATATACAGCGAGGCAAGGTGGATGTATTCATCACATACGAGGATACGTCCGAGAATAATGTCAGTGTCAGCTATCATCCCGAAGTAGCCAGAGAATACTTAGGCTATCTTAAGCAGATGAGCGAAGAGTTCGGGCTGGAGGATGATATCAGAGTGTCTACTCTGTCGAGATATCCCGAGATCTTCACGCTTGATGATGTGGAGATCGATGAGGAGGGTATCTGGAGGATCCTTGAGAAGGCTATAAGAGGAGCTTGCGAGGGCTTTGTACAGACCAGGATCGCTGAGGGCGAGAATCTGCGTAACGACCTCATCGCCAAGCTTGATGAGATGCTTGGTCACACCGACTTTATTGAGAAGAGGTCTCCCCAGATCATTGAGGATTACAAGGCAGGTCTTATTGCCAAGGTTCAGGAGATGCTCGGCGATGCCAATGTGGATGAGGGCAGGCTTCTTACGGAAGTCACGATCTTTGCGGATAAGGTATGTGTGGATGAGGAACTCGTAAGGCTTCACAGTCATATAGAGGCAGTCAGGGATACTCTCTTAGAAGGCGGAAGCATCGGAAGGAAGCTCGATTTCCTGGCTCAGGAGATGAACAGGGAAGCCAACACCATCTTAAGCAAGTCAAGTGACCTCGAAGTATCCAATCGCGGTATAGAGCTCAAGACCGGTATCGAGAAGGTAAGAGAGCAGATCCAGAACATCGAATAAGGTCTTATGGAAAAATGGTGCGATCTGGATGTGTGATGACCGGGCGACAGTCACATTCCGGGCGACAGTCACATTCCGGGCGAACAGTCACATTCCGGGCGAACAGTCGCAGAGTATCGGGAATGGAGATAGCAGAAGGAGGGGTATATGAAAGAACGCGGCATACTTACGGTAATCTCCGGGTTTTCCGGAGCAGGCAAGGGCACACTTGTAAAGAAGCTGATGTCGGAATATGACAACTATTCCCTCTCGATCTCCATGACCACGAGACAGCCGAGGGAAGGCGAGCAGGACGGCGTCCATTACTTTTTCATAGACAGAGAGAAATTCGAGCGCAACATCGAGGCGGGCCTTATGCTCGAGCATGCTGAGTACCAGGGCAACTACTACGGAACGCCGAAAGAGTATGTGGAGCAGCAGCTTGCGGCAGGCCGTGACGTCATCTTGGAGATAGAATACTTAGGTGCGTTCCAGGTCAAAAAGATGATGCCTGAGGCACTGTTACTCTTTGTGACTCCCCCCTCCGCAGACGAACTGTTAAGACGCTTAAGAGGCAGGAACACGGAGACGGAAGAGCAGATCCAGGGGCGCATGAAGCGCGCAATAGAGGAAGCTGTCATAGTCGACAGATATGAATACATCCTGCTCAATGACGATCTTGACACATGTGTCAGGGAGACACACGAGATCATTCAGAATGCTAAGTACAGCGTATCACGCAACGCTGCATTTATAGATGAGATAAGAAAAGAATTACACGAACTAAAGGATTAGGAGGAATCATAATATGTTACATCCGTCATATTCAGATCTGATGAGAGTGGTCAATGCCGATGTTGAGCCCGGCGAGACCAAGGTGGTTAACAGCCGCTATTCCATTGTTATGGCTACTGCCAAGAGAGCACGTCAGCTTGTAGACGGCGACGAGCCCCTTATAGACGGTGATGCGGCCAAGCCACTGTCTCTTGCCGTAGAGGAGCTTAATCAGGGCAAGATCAAGATCATAGCCGATGATGAACTTGAAGAGTTTGAGAATGACTTCAAGGAGCAGGCTGCCGAGAAGCAGAAGGAGATAATGGAGCAGAGAGCTGAGGCCAAGAGGCTTGCCGAAGAGGCTGCTGAGGCGGCCGAGGAAGAGCCTGCACCCAAGAAGACAAGAAGGTCTAAGGCAGCAGCTGCAGAAGAGGCGGAAGATGCAGCCGATGAAGCAGATGAAGCAGAAGAAGCGGCAGAAGACGAAGAATAATACAGTATGAATGTCGCCGTTATTTCACTGGGTTGCGATAAGAATACCGTGGATACCGAGATGATGCTTGGTATCCTTGAAGACGCCGGACATAAGCTCGTCTATGATGAGACGGAAGCTGACGCGGTTGTCATCAACACCTGCGCGTTTATCCTTGATGCCAAGAAGGAGAGTATCGATACCATCCTTGAGTGTGCCGCGTTAAAAGAGAAGCGACTAAGGACAGGACAGGGCGGGCCTTGTTACATCATCGTGGCGGGCTGTCTGGGACAGAGATACAGAGATGAGATAATCAAGGATATCCCTGAAGTGGATGCGATCTTAGGTGTACAGTCATTTGATGAAGTGGCCCGGACGCTTATAGAGCTCGATCAGATAACGGGAAGAAGCCATACCGGCGAACGATCGGTTGAAAAGCCTGCAATTCAGAACGATCCCATAGCAGTTGACAGAGCGGAGCAGGCCGAACAGCAGACATACGGCCACAATGCCGTTATACACATGGCAGCACTTAATGAGCCGCCTGTAAGCGGCTGTAAGAGACTGCTAACCACTCCCATGCATTATGCATATATGAAGATAGCGGAGGGGTGCAACAAAGCCTGTACCTACTGCAGCATACCCGGATTCAAGGGCAGATACCGTTCGGTTCCGATGGAGACTCTTATAGAAGAAGCGAAGGGATTAACTGACAGAGGCGTCAGGGAACTCATCCTAGTGGCTCAGGAGACGACACTGTACGGCATCGACCTGTACGGATCCAAAAAGCTTCCGGAACTCATAAGGAAGCTCGCGGCCATTGAAGGCATAAAGCATATCAGACTTATGTACTGCTATCCCGAGGAGATCACGGACGAACTCATAAGTCTCATAAAGAACGAACCCAAGATATACCATTACATAGACATGCCGATACAGCATGCGTCGGATACAGTGCTTAAGCGCATGGGCAGACGCGCCGACGAAGCATCGCTTCGGGAGCTGATCGGACGATTGAGAAGCGAAGTCCCGGACATCTGCATCCGTACGACTCTGATATCCGGATTTCCCGGCGAGACCCGTAAGGATCATAAGATACTTAAGGACTTCATACGGGACATGGACTTTGACCGACTGGGCGTTTTTGCGTTCTCCCCGGAGGAGGGAACACCTGCGGCCGGCATGAAAGGTCAGATCCCCGCTTTTTTAAAAAATAAGCGTATGCGCGAGCTCATGAAGCTCCAGCAGAAGATCACGTTTGAAAAGAACGAACAGCTGACGGGTGCGGAACTGGATGTTATGATCCAGGGATATCTCCCCGAAGATGACATATGTGTCGCAAGATCATACAGAGATGCTCCGGATGTGGACGGATGCATATTTGTTGAGGCGGATCACGAGTACTTAAGCGGCACTGAGATAAGAGTTAAGATCACGGGCTCCAGGGGCTATGACCTCATCGCTGAGCCCATAGCCGGCGCCACGGCAGACTGACTGCAGCGGCCTGAGCATAGCGCCCTGATACGAGCGAAATATACAGGCACAGATATGACGGACCTGTCATGATCAGGTTCTCTAATGAGAGGCAATTGATATGAACCTACCTAATAAACTCACAATACTGCGAATGGTGCTGATCGTACCATTCGTAATTATATTACTGACGGACTGCCTCGGCGAACCGTCGAGATGGATCGCCCTTGCGATCTTCATCGTGGCATCGCTCACAGACATGCTCGACGGCAAGATCGCGCGCAAGTACAATCTCATCACCAACTTCGGCAAGTTCATGGATCCGCTGGCGGACAAGGTCTTAGTGTGTTCGGCCATGATCTGCCTGGTTGAGCTTAATCCTGATATGCTGCCCGCCTGGGCTGTCATCATCATAATCGCGCGTGAATTTATCATAAGCGGCTTCCGCCTCGTTGCATCCGACGCAGGCATCGTCATAGCCGCAAGCTGGTGGGGCAAGTGCAAGACGGTCTCACAGATGGTGATGGTGATCCTGATGCTGGCCAACATCAGGGTATCTTTCATGCCGATCGTCATAAGCGTCGTGATGTACATCGCGGTGGCACTTACCGTTATTTCGCTGATCGATTACATATGGAAAAACAAGGGCGTCCTGGCTGACAGGTAGCATAAGGCGCGCTCCGGCACGGGGCGACCACGGCACAGCAGAAGCATAAGGCGCGGCAGCATCGATGGTACGTCACGATAAATATATATGTGTGCCATAAGGACCGGTATATTACCATACAGAGGTAGAAGAATGAACGATAAACTTGTTGCAGAACTCATATCGGTAGGAACAGAGATATTGATGGGCAATATTGTCAATACCAATGCGGCATTTCTGGCTGAGCAGTGTGTGAAGCTCGGTCTTAACTGCTACTATCAGGACGTTGTGGGAGATAACGGGCAGAGGCTTAAAAGCACGATAGAGACAGCATTATCCAGAGCCGATATCGTGATCCTGTCAGGAGGCTTAGGTCCCACGCAGGATGACCTGACCAAAGAGACCGCTGCCGAATGTATGGGCAGGAAACTCTATCTCGATGAGGCATCCAAGGCGGCAATTTCCGATTACTTTGCACGTACGGGAAGGAAGCCGACCGATAATAACTGGAAGCAGGCCATGATGCCTGAGGGCTGTATCATCATGCCCAACAACAACGGAACGGCACCGGGCTGCATAATTGCGGATCCGGAGAAAAACACACATGTGATACTCCTGCCGGGTCCTCCGGAGGAGCTTAAGCTCATGTTCGCGGAGTCCGTCGAGCCCTATCTGCGCTCGCTCATGCCGGGGACGATCTACTCAAGGACCGTCAAGATCTGCGGTATAGGAGAGAGCAGGGCTGAGAGCATGATAGAGGATCTTATAGATGCCCAGACCAATCCGACTATAGCCACATATGCCAAGACGGGCGAGGTTCATATAAGAGTATCCGCATCGGCAGAGGACGAGCAGGCGGCCAAGAAGCTGGTCAAGCCTGTGGTCAAGCAGCTGAAAGAAAGATTCGGAGAATACATATATACTACGGAAGAGGACGTGTCATTGGAGAAGGCGGTCGTGGACCTGCTTACGGGAAATGATCTGACGGTAAGCACTGTCGAGTCATGTACCGGAGGACTTTTAGCCGGAAGGCTTGTCAATGTTCCCGGTGTGTCCGAGGTGTTCAAGTCCGGCTTTGTGACATACTCCAACAAGGCCAAGCGCAGACTTGCGGGAGTCAAGAAGAGTACCCTTGACAAGTACGGTGCAGTCAGCAAGCAGACGGCTGCAGAGATGGTCAAGGGCATTGCGGCGCTCAGCAAGTGTGATGTGGCAGTTGCCACGACGGGGATCGCGGGACCTGACGGCGGCACGGATGAAAAGCCCGTGGGACTCGTCTATATAGCATGTAATGTCTGCGGTAACGTGACCGTCAAGGAGAGACAGTTCAGCGGGACCAGGCAGAAGATCAGGGATAATACCGTAACAGCGGCTCTCAATCTGATGAGGCAGTGCATCTTAGAGTATTACAGCAAGAAGACTTTCGGGACCGAGTGACCGCTTGTGCATAATATACAAAAACCATGTCGATATTTTGGTGATAACGACGTGGTTTTTTTTCTTGCAAATCCATACGCAATCGGATATATTATCACTGACAATCATTTATTCCGTCCGGCTTATCAGCCGGCGTCCGTCCGATGTTCACGGACGGAGCCTCTCATTTATCGAACTTATATATTTATTTGTTGGAACAAGTGTGGTTTATGGTACACCTTGTGGTGCTATCCTTGTGATACAGGGTGTTTCATATGAGATATGACGCTGATGTATTTTTTTAAAATTGTTATTGACAAACACGAACAGATGTTTTATTCTAGTATCGTGAGTAGAACATCTGTTCCGAATAAGGAAGGAGATTTTATCATGGATAAGTCAGAGAAGCTTAAGGCATTGGATGCGGCCATAGCACAGATCGAGAGGCAGTACGGCAAGGGTGCCGTCATGAAGCTTGGAGATCAGGGTGCGGGGATGAATGTTGAGGCGATCCCCACGGGATCATTAAGCCTTGATCTTGCACTTGGAATAGGAGGTATTCCCAAGGGCCGTATCGTTGAGATATACGGACCTGAATCTTCAGGTAAGACCACGGTAACGCTTCATATGATCGCGGAGGTACAGAAGAGAGGCGGCATCGCAGGCTTCATAGATGCTGAACATGCGCTGGACCCCGTATATGCCAAGAATATAGGCGTAGACATAGATAATCTGTATATTTCACAGCCGGATTGCGGTGAACAGGCTCTTGAGATAGCTGAGACCATGGTCCGTTCCGGTGCCATAGATATAGTTGTTGTGGACTCCGTTGCAGCCCTTGTTCCCAAGCAGGAGATAGACGGCGACATGGGTGATGCCGTGATGGGTGCCCAGGCCAGACTCATGAGCCAGGCCATGAGAAAGCTTACGGCGGTCATCAGCAAGTCCAACTGTACGGTCGTATTCATTAATCAGTTAAGAGAGAAGCTCGGCGTGATGTTCGGTAATCCCGAGACCACCACGGGCGGAAGAGCTCTCAAGTTCTATTCGTCAGTGAGACTTGATGTCAGAAGGACAGAGACCATCAAGCAGGGTGGCGAGATCATAGGTAACAGGACCAAGGTCAAGGTAGTCAAGAATAAGGTTGCCCCGCCTTTTAAGGAGGCTGAGTTTGATATCATGTTCGGTAAGGGTATATCGCGTATCGGAGATATCCTTGATCTGGCGGCAGATAATGACATCATTGTCAAGTCCGGCGCATGGTATGCATATGAGGGCAATAAGATCGGTCAGGGCAGAGAGAATGCCAAGTTATTCCTTGAGCAGAATCCTGATATATGTGCGGAAGTTGAGACCAAGGTCCGTGAGCTCTTTGATCTTGACGGTGCGCCCGCTCCTTCAGATGCCGCATCCGGTGCAGCTGCTTCAGCCAAGGCGGAGACTTCAGCTTCCGGGAAGAGTTCGGCCAAGGCCGAGGCCGGGACAGATTCCAAGGAGTGATCCGCATATATGGTCATGACGGGATGATCGAAGAGGAGAAGCTATGGAACTGTCTGAAGAGGAGAAGTTAAGGAAAGCCAAGTTCAGAATACTTTATCTTCTGCAGCGCCGCTCCTATACAGAATATGAATTAAGGCGCAAGTTATACGACTCGGGATATGATGAGAAGATATCAGATGAAGCCATCGAATATGTGAGAGGACTCGATCTCATAGATGACTTAAGGTATTGCAGGAATTATATCTCATATAACAGCAGCCGTAAGAGCCGTAAGAGGATGGCAGCTGATCTTCAATTGAAGGGAGTGCCTAGGGACCTTATCAGAGAAGCCATGGACAGTGTGCGGGAAGAAGGGGATATGGCAGATGAAGAACAGCTGATACGCAGGCTTATGACGAAGAGGCATTATGACCCAAGCGACGCCACCTTCGAAGATAAGCAGAAGATGAAGTCTTATCTGTATAATAAAGGATTTGATCCGGATTCAATAGAGCATTGCCTTTAACAGGTGATGCTCTGTTGATTTTAAGGCTATTGTCGCACTCATTTTATCCGTTTCGAAGCACAAAGATCTCATCGTCTGAAGCGGCCGCTTTACGACCAATGCCTATTGACATAACTTGGCACAGAGTGTAATATTGATATGTTGTATTGCTATGGTGGAGTCACTCTACATGGCTCTTCATATATAGTTATTAGTACAATGAAAATTAAATAAGGAGGTACTGCTGCATATGTTAGGATACATTATTGCAGCGGTGGTAACTCTGGTCGTAGCGGTGCCTGTAACTATTGTCGTTACATCGAACGTTCAGAAGAAGGCTGCAAAGTCCAAGATAGGTAATGCAGAGGAACAGGCAAGAGAGATAATCGACGAAGCTCTTAAGGCTGCTGAAGAGAAGAAGCGCGAAGGCCTGCTTGAAGTCAAGGAAGAGTCTATCAAGACCAAGAATGAACTTGACAAGGAGATCAAGGAGCGTCGCGCGGAGATACAGCGTAATGAGCGTCGTATCCAACAGAAGGAAGAAAACATAGACCGCAAGACAGAGTCCATCGAGAAGAAGGAGGCAAGCCTTGCTGCCAAAGAGGAATCCCTCAACAAGCAGAAGGAACAGATTGCCAAGCTCAACGAGGAACGTGTACAGGAACTCGAAAGAATCTCTGGTTTAACCTCCGACCAGGCAAAAGATTATCTACTTAAAATTGTTGAAGATGAAGTGAAACATGAAACGGCTGTCATGATCAAGGAACTTGAGAGCCGTGCCAAGGAAGAGGCAGACAAGAAGGCTAAGGAATATGTGATAGGCGCCATTCAGAGATGTGCCGCAGATCATGTATCCGAGACCACGATATCAGTTGTCAATCTTCCAAGTGACGAGATGAAGGGTAGGATAATCGGTAGAGAGGGTAGAAATATCCGTACTATCGAGACACTTACGGGAGTGGATCTTATAATAGACGATACTCCGGAAGCCGTTATCTTGTCGGGATTTGATCCCATCAGAAGAGAGGTTGCGCGTATTGCCCTTGAAAAGCTGATCGTGGACGGTCGTATTCATCCGGCCAGGATCGAGGAGATGGTCGAGAAGGCTCAGAAGGAGGTCGAGACCATGATCAAGGAAGAGGGTGAAGCAGCACTCTTGGAAGTAGGAGTCCATGGAATTCATCCGGAGCTTGTGAAGCTCTTAGGTAAGATGAAGTTCAGGACAAGTTACGGACAGAATGCGCTTAAGCATTCGATCGAAGTAGCTCAGTTATCAGGACTTTTGGCAGCTGAACTCGGACTTGATGTAAGAGTTGCCAAGCGTGCCGGACTGCTGCATGACATAGGTAAGTCTGTCGATCATGAGATGGAAGGCTCGCATGTGCAGTTGGGTGTGGAACTGTGTAGAAAGTACAAGGAATCAGCTCTTGTGATCAACGCAGTTGAGTCTCATCATGGTGATGTTGAGCCCACTTCGCTCATTGCATGTCTTGTACAGGCCGCAGACGCGATTTCCGCAGCAAGGCCCGGCGCAAGAAGAGAGACACTGGAGGCTTATACGAGCCGCCTGCGTCAGTTGGAAGAGATATCCAACAGCTTCAAAGGAGTAGATAAATCATTTGCCATTCAGGCCGGTAGAGAGGTTCGAATAATGGTAATTCCCGAACAGATTTCAGATGCGGATATGGTATTGCTTGCAAGAGATATCTCTAAGCAGATCGAAGAGCAGATGGAATATCCGGGACAGATCAAAGTCAATGTGATACGTGAATCACGAGTTACGGATTATGCGAAATAGTCTTAAGGAGCCACACGAAAGTGTGGCTCTTTTTTTTTTACAGCAAAGGGGAATACTCAGGCTTATACGGATCAAGCCGCGCAGTAGAGCAGGAGATGTTCCTGCATTAACAGCCTGATCAGAATAAATAACGATCAAAAATGTCGGTCATGAAATTATCGATTATAAAACCGGGCAGAAAAACCGGGCAGAAAACCGATAATAAAAAGTACCTTGCATATATCCTATATATAATGTACAATAAAGCCTGTACATTATTGTATACAATTATACAGACTGTATGACATTTTCTTATGAGACCAATATGAATGAGGAGTTTTTATGAAATCTTACAAGGAACTGACCAAAGAAGAATTACAGGCTCTTATCGAAGGACTTAACAAACAGTATGAGGATGCCAAGGGCAAAGGGTTAAGCCTTAACATGGCAAGAGGCAAGCCGGCACCCACACAGCTTAACATGAGTATGGGCATACTGGATTCTTTCAATTCGCACGTGGATCCCGTTACGCCTTCAGGTGTCGACACACGTAACTACGGCGAGCTTGTCGGTATTCCCGAGGCTCAGCGCCTGATGGCTGATATGATGGGAGCACCTTATGACAATGTGTTCGTCTTTGGTAATGCATCACTTCCCATCATGTATGATACAGTTTCAAGATCATATACATTCGGTGTTTTAGGTTCAACGCCCTGGTGCAAGCTGCCCAAGGTCAAGTTCCTGTGTCCGGTTCCCGGATATGACAGGCACTTCAAGATAACTGAACTCTTCGGCATAGAGATGATCAATATCCCCATGAATGAGGACGGCCCTGACATGAAGCTTGTGAAGCAGTATGTTGAATCCGATGATTCGGTCAAGGGTATCTGGTGTGTGCCCAAGTATTCCAATCCGTCGGGCATCACATATTCCGATGACGTGGTAAGAGCGTTTGCGGCTCTTAATCCCGCAGCAAAGGACTTCCGCATATACTGGGACAACGCCTATGCGGTCCATGATCTCTATGATGATGATAAGGATGAACTCCTTGATATAATCGGAGAGTGCGTCAAGGCAGGCAAGCCTGATATGATATTCGAGTTCTGCTCGACATCTAAGATAAGCTTCTCCGGAGCGGGCATTGCTGCAATGGCTGCCTCAAAAGCCAACCTTGACTGGGTCAAGTCCACGATGTCCGTCCAGACCATCGGTTACGACAAGATGAACCAGTACAGACATGTGCTGTACTTTAAGGATATAAACGGTATCAAGTCGCACATGCGCAAGCATGCGGACATTATGCGCCCCAAGTTTGAGACCGTGCTCAACTGCTTTGATGATGAACTAAAGGTGCTTACCGGCATGGTGAGCTATACAAGGCCCAAGGGCGGCTACTTTATCTCGTTCAATGCGATGCCCGGTACTGCAAAAGAGATCGTCTCCAAGTGTAAGGAAGCAGGGGTGACTCTTACCGGAGCGGGAGCGACCTACCCTTACGGCAAGGATCCGGAGGATTCCAACATAAGGATAGCGCCTTCATTCCCGACTGTTGATGAGATGGAGAAGGCAGCCGAGATATTCGTACTCTGTGTGAAACTTGTGACGGCCGAGCATCTTTTAAAGGCATAAGTCATATGCCGTACAGACCGTCAGACGGATAACCGTAAGAAGTATGAAAGCGGTCGCCCTGATTATTGTTATGTTAACCACCAAAGAGAGCCTTTGACAGGCTCTCTTTTTATGATATTATTTTACATAATTTTTCAAAAAATTTTTTTACAATATCTAGTGTACATAACTACATATCCCAACGACATGTTGTGGAAAATGCCGAAAAACCCAGTAAATAAGCACATTTGCGACAAAAAACACCGTTGCATTTTAAGCATCCCCTAGTTATAATGGTACAGTACAACTTCCCCATATATGAGGGGCAGATAGGGGTTTTATAGTCGATGCAGAAAGAAATAGATTCTTTCATTTCTTATTTACATAACGTTAAGAAGACTTCTTCCAACACCGAATTGTCATATCAGAGAGATCTCAAGAAGCTTCGCGTTTATCTTGAAGGCAAAGGAATCAGAAATGCCGGGGATATAACGGAGGAAGCTTTGCAGGGATATGTGCGCGATATGGTATCAGAAGGGTTTAAGCCGGCGACCATTTCGAGGAATATTGCTTCCATCAAGGCGTGGTTCCATTATATGGCCGGTAATAAGATGATATCCAAGGATATCTCCTTTGCACTCAAGGCACCCAAGATTGAGAAGAAGATCCCTGAGATAATGACACTTACCGAAGTCAATTCGCTGCTTGATCAGCCCAAGGGTGATTCTCCGAAGGAGATCAGGGACAAGGCGATGCTTGAACTTCTGTATGCAACGGGCATAAGAGTATCCGAGCTTATCGGACTCAAGCTTAATGACCTTAATCTTCAGAGCTGCATGATCACCTGCAGGGATACGCACAAGGAGAGAGTTGTTCCTTTCAGTGCCACGGCCAAGACGGCGATCGTCAGATACTTGAATGAGAGCAGAGACAAGCTCATAGGCGAGGGCAAGGCCGAGACGCTCTTTGTCAACTGCTCGGGTGTTGAGATGAGCAGACAGGGATTCTGGAAACTCATCAAGTATTACACCAAGAAGGCCGGAATAGAAGCCGACATCACTCCACATACCTTAAGGCATTCATTTGCCGCACACCTTGTGGAGAACGGAGCGGATCTTAAGAGTGTCCAGGAGATGCTCGGACATTCGGATATATCGACCACACAGGTATATGTGGGGATCAATCACAATCATTTAAGAGATGTATATGCAAAGAGCCATCCCAGAAGATAAGGGATGGTTCTTTTTTATGTCCGAAGTAAAGCATGCGGGATGTGCGTGTTAATACTTTCTTAAGATAATAATCCGTTTACATTCCTTGTTAACGGACCGGCATTATACTAATATATATGCGTACGATCACTGAGAAAGGTACGGTAAAATGGACAGGAATAAGGATATGGAGTCGGGCCTCAATAAGGACAGAGAGTTAAGCCGTAATAAGGACAAAGAGCCGGGCAGGATGACGGATAAAAACAGAACATTTTTGATAGAGGCCGTGACGGGACTCATAGTATTGATAACACTGATTGTGTTCGCCGTGTGGCTTATAATACGCGGAAGTAACGACAAGAGTGTTAATGAGCCTTCTTTTTCACAGGCAGAAGAACAGCAGGTGCCCGAAGGACAGGACATCGAAGAAGCTGAGGACGACGGTAAAACCGGGAAGAATCCGGGAACGGATAAGAATAAGTCGGGAATCGATCTGACAAAAGAAGAGCGGGCACAGAAGACTAAGGCGACCGGAGAACTTCCGCAGACATATACGCCGGGTGAGGCTAAGGAATGGACTGCGGACAACTATCAGCTGCCGGAGCTCTATTCATGCTGGGACAAATACGAGCTGGATGCGGTATCGGATCTTGTAAGACTTGAGAGGATGCGTAAGATCTCGGATTCACTTGCAGGCAGCAATGATTACTATTATTATGGTGATAAGGATGATGAGGGCAACCCCGACGGTAAGGGGCTTGCGGTCTATGCCGACAATACATACTATTTCGGCGGTTATTCTCATGGCAAGAGAGAGGGTGACGGCATGTGGGTCAGGGTTTTCCCTGACAGTCCGGGAGTTGTCAACGGCATAAAGGGCGTGACATGGCATCAGTATTCCGGGGCATGGGCCGACGATCACCCCAATGGCGAAGGTCAGGAGAATATCCAGTATGAGACGGAAGGGTCTGATATCGGATATGAGGCCTTTGCGATACAGAATGCGATCGGCGGGTTCAAGGACGGCTTCTATAATGGTGACATGTATGTCATGACCACCACCGGGAATTCATCCATAGACTGGTACGGAACGGCCAAGAAGGGTGTGTTCGTCTATCTCAATGACAAGAAGGGCTATGGCGGCAAGAGAGCCATCTGGAAGGCCGGAGACGGATACGAGACGGGAGAGGACGAGAACTGCAGATGGATAGATCCGGCCCTGAACGCGGATTACGGAATAGCAGGCCTTAAGAGGGCGGAGTGATCGGCCTTTAACACACTACGGAATAGCGGGCCTATAGAGAACAGGGTGATCGGCCGGAAGCGGCTTGTCGGATTCGATCGGACATCGGAGGGACAGACTTCAAATGGGCAATTTGATCGATTATGTAAGAGAATACGGTGATAAGAGCATGAAGGAGCATCCTTTTAACGAAGAGGATGCCCTTGTGCTGTCACAATTCATATATCTTAAGTGGGAGCACATAGTTCCGGGACTTACGGATAATGCAGAAGCCATGAGCATCGGGCAGATGAATGAGAAAATGGCTGCTCTCGGACTTGAGAGTGAGGTGTTCATGGATGAGCGGCACGAGGCCGATAACAGAGCGCTTAACGAGCAGATGCTTAAGAGTGTCCGCTTTGGTAATCTTAAGTGCAATTACCTCTATGACAGGACGGACAAGGACTCCGAGACACAGTTTTTTGCTTTTACAGTGTTTTTACCGGATACGATCCCGGTCGTTGTCTTCAGGGGGACGGACGAGACGCTGCTCGGATGGAAGGAAGACTTCAATATGGCATACAGGGCACCTGTGCCCGGACAGACGCATGCTTCTACATACATAAGGCAGGTGGCATTAAGGCTTAAAGGGCCCTTTATGACGGCCGGTCATTCGAAGGGAGGTAATCTTGCGATCTATTCGATCCTGACGGCACCCGCCGACATCAAGGAAAGAGCCGTGTGCATGTATAACTTTGACGGCCCGGGATTTAACAGAGAGATAATGGAGGAGAATGACTACTCATCCATCGCATCAAAGATATTCAAGGTGGTTCCGGAATCATCGATCGTAGGTGTCATCCTTGAGAGGGATGATAACTATAAGACAGTGGCATCTTCGGCAAGGGGAAGCTTCCAGCACAATCCCTATACATGGCTTATCTATGACGGGAGATTTGATTACCTTGATAATGTCAGCACGGCATCGAGGGTATTCAGGGATTCGATCACGACATGGATGGACCAGACGGACCCCGACAAGAGGGAAGTGGTATTCGCGACGGTCTATGATATATTGGAGGCATCGGAGGCGGAGACGACGATAGAGCTGACGAGCAGCCTTAAGGGTCCGCGCAACATGCTTCGAGCCGCATTAAACGTCCCTGACGAGACATGGGACAGATTCAAATCGGTCATGAAAGATTTTAAGATACAGATATGACTGATCCGTAATGCGGAAGCATGGTGCGGATATATGATGCGTACACAAAGTTTTCTGCTTTGGATATAAAGTCCATTGCATTTTTGACCGATAATGATAATATAAGAGTATAGGTATGTTTATGCTCTGAGCCAAGGATGGCGTGTGTTAAGCAAGGAGGTGTACATATGAATCTTTCTACAGGTAATGATTATTCTTTCCTTTTCGGAGGCTCTTCCGGAAGCAATGATAATTCCGGCTTCTCCCTTAATGATTATGCGTCTATCAAGAACGGTTCTTACGGTAAGCTGATGAAGGCTTATTATAAGGAGCAGAAGTCTGACGGCAAGACGGCCGAGGATGTCAAGAAGGAGACCCGGTCGAAGGGAGCTGAGTATTCCGAGATTTCTTCACTTGCAGATAAATTTGATAAGGCAGCAGGCAAGCTTACGGGCTCTTCGGGACTGTTTGATCTTAAGTCAGTTACTTCGGTTGATGAGAACGGTGTTGAGGTCACGAAGGAAGAATACGACATGGATTCCATTGTCGGAGCGCTCAAGGATATGGCCAAGAGCTATAATGAGTTCATGAGCAAGGCCACGAAATCAACCAACAAGAATGTGGCAAGACGTGCTGAGAATCTTGTGGGCCAGATGAGCAAGTATTTTAAGCAGTTAAGTGCTGTTGGCATTAAGTTCGGTGAGGACGGCTCGCTGTCTGTCGATGAGGATAAGGTTAAGAAGACGGATGTGAGCGCACTTAAGAGAGCGTTTGGAGGCAATGATTCGGTCCTCGGACATATAGCCGGTAAGGTCAGTCAGATAGGTACCGCTGCGGACAGCGCGGCCAATAATCTCAAGGGATATAACAAGTCAGCCAAGTATGCATCCGATGCCACTTCCATAGGCAGTCTTATCAATGATAAGGTGTGATGTGTTCGGTTAGGATCTCACAGGCGGCTTAAGCCGGAAAAGAATATCAGATAGTCATCATTTTACGGAGTCGGCACATCTTCGCTGCCGACTCTGTAATATTGTCTTATGATCTTTTGTACATATTCTGCGGCCTTCGGAGCCCGCTCCATCATGAAGGTATTATCTTCGACCACATATCTGTAGGTCTCCGCAAAGAATTCATAACTTCCGTCCGAATTCCATGACGGATATCCGCTCTCAGCAACCTCTTCTTCGTAGATCTCATTAAATTCATCACTGTTGGATATACCCAGCCAGTAGATCTCATCATCGATCGGTATGTTCACAAGCTCGCCGATCATGGAATCGACGCAATGACCGATCTCGTGGTTGACCGACATTGCGATCTTCCCCACGGCTGAACCGTTGATCGCAAGTATCCGCTCCTCGGCGTAGTACAGTCCCGCATGACCGCCGGTATACAGACCATTATTGTCGACGATGATGATCACATTGTATGCATCCATCGCCTGCCTGACTTCGACGGGTTCCATCTCAAAATACTTAAAGAACGTATTGATGGCGCTCTGTGAGAGATTCTTGTGGAAGTAGACCCCGTCGCGGTAGATCAGGTCCTCATCATGCGATGCATCGGGAAGTTCGGTCACGATATCATCCGGCGCCTCGATCGTGGGCGCAAAGAGATCATCCGAATATTGGATATAGGGTATCTCCGGCCACGGAGTGGGAGTGGGTACGGCTTCTTCCGTCTCTTCCGTGCTCTCTTGTAAAATATCGGCGTCTGCGGTATTATCTGCCGGAGTTTTCTCCCCGCACCCGGCGAACACCGTGAGGATAAGTAATGCAATTGTGAGTGTAATTGTAAGTTTGCGCATATACATGGTTATTTTAGCATACAATGATGTGGTTTGAGAACAGAGGAGACGATGGCAAATGTCATTGAGTTCTCATCATAACATCTTCCGCACCAAAAAGGGACAGTCCAGTGGACTGTCCCTTTCTAGTGCGGAAGATGAGACTTGAACTCACACGACATTGCTGCCACAAGATCCTTAGTCTTGCTCGTCTGCCAATTCCGACACTTCCGCGAACCGCAGTTTTTCGACTGCCTTGCTATATTACCACTAATTGTATTACCGTGTCAATATGATTTTTCAAAATACGACAGTCAGTTCCATTTTATGACTGTTTGTATTATTATGAACAAGGAACTTTTGACAGACAGGTATCATAAAGCGAAAGTCAGGATGGATATAAGGACAGATCTCCCTGCAGCCTTTCTTGAGAGGATGCAGGATCTTCTGAAAAATGAATATGACAGCTTCATGGATTCATATAATAAGTCCCCGTACAGAGGGCTCAGATTTAATCCGCTCAAAGTACCGGCTGACAGATATGATGAGATCTTTAAGACAGCCTGCGATAATGACGGAGCTGTTGAAGCAGTTCCCTGGTGTGACGGCGGATACTACTTCGGTGATGATGTAAGACCCGGCATACATCCGTATCATGCAGCAGGACTTTACTATATACAGGAGCCCAGTGCCATGCTCCCCGGACATTTGGCCTGTGAACTGATCAAGCAGGTCATCAGGGATAAGGGAAGCGTGAGAGTCCTTGATATGTGTGCGGCTCCGGGCGGCAAAGCCACTCAGGCTGCAGGCTGTATCGGCGATGACGGCATACTTGTTGCCAACGAACCCGTACCCGGCAGAGCCAGGATACTGTCACAGAATATCGAGAGATTAGGCATAAGGAATGCCTTGACTGTCTGTGAGATGCCGGATAAGCTCGCTCGCACTTTCCCCGGGTTTTTCGACATCGTGATCGTTGACGCGCCCTGCTCCGGTGAAGGAATGTTTCGAAAGGATGACACTGCTGTCGCCGAATGGTCGCCGGAAAATGTTGATCTCTGTGTCAGCAGAGGACGGGATATCTTAGATGCAGCTCATGAATGCCTTAAGCCCGGTGGTCATATAGTCTACTCTACCTGCACATACGAGCCCGCCGAGAATGAAGATGCTGTTGCCTGGTTTATAAACGAGCACAGCTCATATCAGGTCATCACTTTGCCTGTTACGGGCCTTAATCCGCAGGCGGACGGAACATACAGGCTGTGGCCCCATAAGCTGAAGGGAGAGGGACATTTTGCGGCTGTACTTAAGAATACACTTTCATCAGCCCTTCCCGTTACATCCGTTCATGATAAAAAAGACGCTTCTGAGTCTGTATCAAAGCCGGAACTTATCTATGATCGGAGTGTATCATCAGAGGCTTCTAAACTGCTTGGAGCGTTCGTAAGCGATAACCTTACCGATATGAGCGGGAATATCATAAAAGGCCTCGTTTTTGCATACGGAGACAATATATATCTGGCTCCTGATGAAATCGCGGAATATGCGGTTTCAAATGATAAGAAGAAGCAGCTTCGCATAGAAAGAGCCGGTCTGCACCTTGGCGAGATCAAAAAGGGCCGGATGGAGCCTTCACACAGTCTGGCAATGGCGTTATCTGCCGGAATGTGCAAAAGAGAGTTTGATATCCCTGCGGATGATGACAGGATGTTAAAATACTTACGGGGTGAATCGCTTACCTGTGACCCTGCGCTTAAGGGCTATGTACTGATCACCGTGGACGGATATCCGGCCGGCTGGGGCAAGGCTTCGGGCGGAATGATCAAGAATCATTATCCCAAAGGCCTCAGGTATCCGAATGCTTAGTCAATCGGTGTATGGAAGTGCTGAAACATTGGTATTATTCATCCTTGACATAAGCATCCAAAGCATATAGAATATCAATCGGACGCTCTGATTCGGGAGTGTGCCGCTATATATGAGCGGAAGTGGTGGAATGGCAGACGCGCAGGCTTCAGGTGCCTGTGGTAGCAATACCGTGTGGGTTCAAGTCCCATCTTCCGCATAAAAAAGCAGTCGGTCATAGACCGGCTGTTTTTTATGCGGAAGATATAATAGAGTTGAATCCAATGACGTTTTCACGATTTCATCGTGAAAACGTAGGGTTGGCGTTTGCGCCAAGCAGGTTCAACGTCCCATTGGAAATGAATCCAATTCCGTTTTTGCGGTTTACCGCGGAAACGGTTAGCTTGGCGCCTGCGCCAAGCAGGTGTTTGGAGCAAAATAATGTATTCCCTTGGTCAAATAATTTTTAAAAAAATCCGTTTTTCACTTACAGTTCTATTACAGTACCTATGGTACTATGGTTGCAGATAAAGAAACTCCCCTTTTTCTTTTTCATTTTTATTTGCTGGTACCCGGAAACGGGTGCAAAAATATTATATACTCCCCTTTACGAGACCGATATCGTCCCCCGATATCGGTCTTTCCCTCTATATTGTGATTGTTTGGAAAAATGTATGGCATTGTTTGAAAAATAAAATAAATGCGTATTCTTTTTCTGAAATCTATGCTATAATAACATAGAATATTTATACCACGCAATTGAGTGTGGTAAACATTACTCAAGAGAGGTACTCATATATGGATAGTAAGATTCTTATGGAAAGCGGCACTAATGAGCTTGAAGTGCTTGAATTCAATGTAAGCGGCAATTCATACGGTATCAATGTGGCGAAGATCAAGGAGATCATACCTTATCAGACGGTTACCCCGGTACCCAATTCTCATCCGAGTATTGAAGGTATATTCATGCCGAGAGATATTATGATAACCGCCATAGATCTTCGTAATTGTCTTCAGCGCGGTACATCAGAACCCGGCGGCCTGTTCATCGTTACGAACTTCAATAACCTCGACATTGCATTCCATGTAGATACTGTCCTTGGTATACACAGAGTTTCGTGGACTGAGATCACCAAGCCCAATGAGACTGTTAATACTGTAGATGAGAGCATATCTACCGGTATCATCAAGATAGACAATAAGCTTGTTATTATCCTTGATTTCGAGAAGATATTAAGTGACATCAATCCTGAGACCGGACTTAAGGTTGAAGAGGTTGATCTTATAGAGAAGAATTCAAAGCGTAATGCGAAGTCGATCCTTATAGCCGAGGATTCGCTCCTTCTCAATAAGATGATAGTTGAGTCACTCAAGAAGGCCGGCTATGTACAGCTCATACATACAGCCAACGGTCAGGAAGCTTATGACGTGGTTCAGGATTGCAAGAGAAAGGGTACTCTTAATGAGGATATCAACTGTATCATCACCGATATTGAGATGCCCATGATGGATGGCCACCGTCTTACCAAGCTCATCAAGTCTGATGATGAAACCAAGCACATTCCCGTTATCATTTTCTCATCACTTGTTAACGAGGAGATGCGTAAGAAGGGCGAATCTCTTGGAGCGGATGCGCAGTTATCTAAGCCGGAGATCGGTAATCTTGTAAGATTGGTTGACGGATTATTACTTGATTAGTATATCAAAAGGATAGCCGGGAGTAATCTCGGCTTTTCTTTTTGTTTATGGATATTTGTTTTAAAATGATGCATTGAATGTCTGTCATTGCATCAGATGGATATGTTTTATGGATTTTGACGAGAATTATCTGGACGAATTACTCAAATCAATAGAACCGATCACAGGCCCGGCAGAAGAAGATGCGGAGCTCTCAGAGTCAGACGAGTCTGTTCCGGATGTTCCTGAGGAAGAATTGGACAGTGATGTTGCGGAGCCTTTGGATGCCGACCCTGAGCCTGAACCCGAACCCGAGCCCGAACCCGAGCCGGTTGAAGAGGTGCAGGCTGTGGAAGAACCTGTAGCGGAGTCACCTGCGGTATCCCTTGATGTTGATCCTGAAGACGGTAATAAGACCTTAAGCCCGGAGGAGATTGCGGCAATGTTCAATGCCGCCGGGTCTGATGAGACTTTGACCTCTGCTGAGGAACCGGCCGTTGTGGACGAGCCGTTAGAGATTGATATGGACGATCCTGAGCTGGCTTCTCTGCTTAGTGAAGTGGAGTCCGATGAAGACGGCGCAGATGAGGCTGAGGCTTCCGGCGCCGGAGAAGCGGATGAGCTGTCCTTAGATGACCTCATGGACGGATCAGCTGATGACGCCGTGTCTTTGGAGAGTCTGCTTGATGAGAGTGAGTCTGATGATGAACAGGGTTCATCTGAACCTGTTGAATTGGATCTTGCGGATGATGATGCTATTCTCGAGAATCTTATGGGCGAAGGACCTTCACTCAGTGATCTTTTGGATGAAGACGGAGACGGCGCTGCAGAAGCGGATGAAGAACAGGTGTTATCTGCAGACGAGATAGATGCCATGCTTGAGGCTGCTCAGAATGCCGGAAGCGAGGAGGACGATCTTACGGCTTCAGATGTCGGTGACACGGATGAGCTCATGTCACTGCTTGCAAGCGCAGGTGATGAGGATCTGGGAGATATCCAGAACCTTCTTGATTCGGATGAGAATGGTGAGGCGGTTGATGAATCAGCATTTTTAGCTGCCACAACCGTTGATGATGTAGCGGCCGGAGTTTTGGATACTCCGGAGGAAGCGGCTGCAAGAGCTAAGGAAGAGAAGAAAGCTGCCAAGTTAAAGGCTAAGGAAGATAAAAAAGCGGCTAAGGCTGCTAAGAAGGCAGGTAAAGGCGGTGGCACCGATGGGGCGGAAGCTTCAGAGGGAGAAGAACCGAAGCAGGGATTTTTTGCGAAGCTGTTCGGAATGCTGACGGAGTCTGTCGATGATGAAGAAGAGGAAGGCGGAGGCGAAGCTGCTGCTGAAGGCGCAGAAGGCGGAGAATCCGGTGAATCTTCCGAAGTAGCCAATATCTCTGATGAGAATAAGGAGATAATGGAAGAACTGGATAAGGAACAGGGCAAGAAGAAGGGCAAGAAGAAAAAAAAGAAGAAAAAAGGCAAGGATGCCGAGGGCGAAGGCGAAGAAGGAGAAGGAGCCGAAGGCGAAGAGGGCGAAGGCGAAGGCGGCAAGAAGAAGAAAAAGAAAGAGCGCAAGAAGAAGGAAAAAGCGCCTAAAGCCGAGGAAGTACCTGCTAAACCCGAGAAGAAACTCCCTAAGAAGCGCGTAAGAGCCACATTTATCCTGTGCCTGTCAATCCTGGCGGGAATCGTGATAATCACTCTTGTGTTTACGAAGGTACACAACCTTGAAGAGGCGAGGGAAGCATATGATAAGCAGGATTATCAGACCACGTATGAAGATCTGTACGGTCTGAAGCTTAAGGATGATGATGCGGAGATATTCGCCAAGTCTCAGATCATGCTGATGTTAGACAGGAAGTACAAGTCTTATCAGAATTATATGAAGCTCGGAATGGAAGACAGGGCTGTGAATGCGTTGCTTGAGGGTGTCGGTATGTATCCGGATATCCTTGTGCAGGCTGAGAGTTACGGAGTCGTTCCGCAGGTAGAGTATACATATTCGCAGATACTGGAGGCGCTTGCTTCTTATGGTCTGAGTGAGGAAGATGCCAAAGAGATCGTGGCATATGACAGTAAGGTTAAATACACTAAGAGGATAGATTCCCTGGTACACGGGACACCTTTTACTTATGATGATGATATAGCGGCTGAGGACAGGGCTGCAGGTGCAGGTGCTGAAGCAGAGCCTTCGGATGCGGAGAACAGGCCGGAGGTTGAGGACATACTCCCACCGGAGACTGATTTCCTGCCGGATGACCCTGCCGGGATATTCTCGGATGATGAGCCCGATGCTGCACCTGATGCTGCACCTGAGGGTACACCGGATGAAGGTGAGATGCCGGATATGGATACGGACGAGGGCAATGTATGATCGCTATTATCGATTATGATGCGGGAAATATAAGGAGCGTTGAGAAAGCATTGGATGCGCTCGGAGCTGAGAATAAGCTCACGAGAGATCCGGCCGAGATCATCACGGCAGATAAGGTCATACTGCCGGGTGTCGGAGCTTTCGGCGATGCAATGAAGAAACTTGAAGAGTACGGCTTGATGGATGTCATTCACAGGGTGACAGATAAAGGAACTCCTTTTTTGGGCATATGTCTGGGCATGCAGGTAATGTTTGCAGACAGCGAGGAGTCTCCGGGTGTTAAAGGTCTTGATCTTATTCCCGGACATGTAGTCAGGTTTGATGCATCGCATGGTCTTAAGATACCGCAGATAGGATGGAATTCTCTTAAGGACGTCAAGAAATGCAGACTTCTTAAGGATGTATATACCGGTTCTTATGTATATTTTGTCCATTCATATTATGCCAAGGCTGATTACAGGGACGATGTGGTTGCTGTGGCTGAGTATGGCGATATTGCAGATGTCGCAATAGAACATAACAATCTGTTCGGGTGTCAGTTTCATCCCGAGAAGAGTTCGGGTATCGGCATGAAGATCCTTAATAATTTTGTGAATCTGTAGAGCATTGAGAAAGAGTGAATATGCATACTATCAGAGTGATTCCCTGTCTGGACGTTGATAACGGGCGTGTAGTCAAGGGAGTAAATTTTGTCAATCTCATAGATGCAGGTGATCCGGTAGAGATCGCTGCGGCTTATGATGTGGCCGGTGCGGATGAAGTGGTGTTTTTGGATATCACTGCCAGCAGTGATGACCGTAAGACCGCCGTGGAACTTGCAAGGGCCGTGGCCTCCAAGCTTTTTATCCCGTTTACGGTTGGCGGAGGAATAAGAACAGTCGAGGATTTCCGTAATATCCTTCGTGAGGGTGCCGACAAGGTCGCAGTGAATTCCGCAGCCATCAGGAATCCGGCTCTGATCGGTGAGGCAGCTGAGAAATTCGGCAGTCAGTGCGTTGTAGTGGCCATTGATGCCAGAAGATGCGAGGCGGACTATAAGGGACCTGCAGAGGATAATGTGCCGGATAATGATACTCCCCGTGCTGTTGAAACCGGCGGAAAATGGACCATATACTTAAACGGCGGAAGAGTCGATACGGGCATAGATGCCGTTGAGTGGGCCAAGAGGGCGGAGAGCCTGGGAGCAGGAGAGATACTGCTCACCAGTATGGATAAGGACGGGACCAAGTCAGGTTTTGACATAGAACTTACAAGGGCTATTGCTGACAGTGTTAATATTCCGGTTATTGCATCGGGCGGTGCAGGAAGTGTTGAGCATTTTGCTTCGGCGGTTATCGAAGGTCATGCAGATGCCGTGCTTGCGGCTTCGCTTTTCCATTTCAAGGAACTTGAGATCAAGGATGTGAAGCAGTATATGAGTTCGAAGGGCATTGAAGTTAGGATGTAACGGTGAGTCCTGAGCGACGGAAGCCCGGTGTGATGGGTTCACGAAGTCATGAAGTCCGGTGGCTCCGGCGGACAGATGGAGTTGTATGCAGATAGTTAATGACTGGCTTCCTACAGTCGAGGTGGAGTGTAGGAAGCCTTATTATAAGGAATTATATAAGTTTGTTAAGGAAGAATATGCGACTACGGTCGTATATCCACCGAGTGATGAGATCTTTACGGCATTTCATCTGACTCCGTTAAGTGACGTGAAGGTGCTGATCTTAGGGCAGGATCCCTATCATGAGCCCAACCAGGCTCACGGGCTGTCATTCTCAGTGCCTGTAGATCAGAAGCAGATACCGCCATCTCTTCAGAATATATATAAGGAACTTCATGAGGACCTTGGATGCTATATCCCGGATAACGGCAATCTCGTTAAGTGGGCTTCACAGGGTGTCCTGATGCTCAATACGGTACTTACGGTCCGGGCACATCAGGCCAACTCGCATAAGGGTAAGGGCTGGGAGCAGTTTACTGATGCGATAATACAGGCCGTCAATGCCAAGGATACTCCTGTGGTATTTATGCTGTGGGGTTCACCGGCACAGAGTAAGATTCCTATGCTCACCAATCCTAAGCATCTGATACTTAAGTCCGTTCATCCGTCGCCTCTGTCAGCATACAGAGGATTCTTCGGATGCAGGCACTTCAGCAAGTGCAATGAGTTCCTTGAGTCCAACGGGCTTACTCCTATTGACTGGCAGATAGAGAATGTGATAAACTCATAAGCGTGCGCCGGCGTGTCGGAATTGGCAGACGAGGCAGACTCAAAATCTGTTGATGGCAACATCGTGCGGGTTCAAGTCCCGCCGCCGGCATACTCAGAAAGCAGCCCAACGGGCTGCTTTCTGAGTATACAGGCGGCATTGCGATGCGAATCCGATGTCCGTTTCCTCGACGGAGTCGTGGAAACGGTTAGCTTGGCGCCTGCGCCAAGCAGGTTCAAGGTCCCGCTGCTTTCTGAGTATACAGGCGGCTATTGTGACATGGAGCCGATTTCCGTCTGGGTTACTCTTGTTTGATACTTTTGGGTGAAAATGGGCAAAACTACGGAACTATGGGCTGAATATGACAAAAGTTCCGTAACCGCAAGCTGCTATCTGTGATGGATCACAGTAAAACTACGGAACAAAATGCGAATTTCGGAGAAAGTTCCGTAAGATATGGGCTTTACGCTTGTTTTGAAGATGAAATATCAAAGAAAACTACGGAACTATGGGCTGAATATGACAAAAGTTCCGTAACCGCAAGCTGCTATTTGTGTTGGATCACAGTAAAACTACGGAACAAAATGCGAATTATGGAGAAAGTTCCGTAATATTTGAATATTTTCATTTTTAAGCATTGATTTAGGGTATTGGAGACTTGATACCGGGTGGATACAAATATGAAGATAGTGATCGAAAAGATTGAAAAGTACAGAGACGAAGAAAAATACAAAGAGGCGCTCGAGGTCATAAGGGTGACAGATCCGGAGCGGTATGAGAGGATATGCCGGAATAAGTCCGAGGAGAACAGATACAGACTGATGTCTGCGGGTATGCTCATAAAGGATATGTGCGACAAGATGGGGATAGACGAACCTGAAGTCAGGCATGATGAGCATGGAAAGCCGTATATAGAGGGGCATCCGGAATGCTGCTTCAATCTGTCTCATTCGGGTAAGCTCGTTGTGATGGCATACGGAGACAAGCCCGTGGGTATCGACATCCAGGAGACGAAGAATGTGACAGAATCCTTCGGTAAGCGTATATTGAACGAGTCTGAATATGAGACATATGAGATGACAGATCCTAAGACAATGTGCTTTGTATGGACCATTAAGGAAGCATATTCCAAGCTTATCGGACTGGGGCTTGCATACGACTTTAGAAACTGCGTGATCGATCTGACTGGCAAGACAATAACGGATACTACAGGGACGTTCGCCACAGCAAAATTCAGGCATTTTAAGCCTGATACCGGTTCGTTTATGACCTATGCGGTGTTCCTCGAGGATACGGAAAAAGAATAAGAAGGCAATATAAATTGGAAAAAGAGCAAAAGGCTTCGGGACAATGCAGTTCCGGAGCTTAATTTATGTGTTTTCGTATACACCGGAACAAGCTGCAGCGGGCTGTGATATCAGCCTGTTCGCAAAGGAGATATCCCGCAGAATCCGGGCGCCGCTAAATGTATACCCTGTATACAGCGTATACTTTTCCCAAACCTATTGACAAGAGATATAAGGATAACAGATAATCTATATGCCTGAATACATGTATACAATTCGTGCAAAGAAATCAACATATGAAATAAAAAGCCGGATTGTATACAGCCAATGACAGCAGAAGGCAAACTGAGCTGCAAGGGCCAATGACAGCAGATGGCCAACTGAGCTGCAAGGGCCAATGACAGCAGAAGGGCAACTGAGTTACAGGGGCCGATGACAACACAGGTGTAATGACAACACTAATCAATGGAGGATAGGAAAATGAAGATAGGAATACTTGGATACGGTAATCTCGGTAAGGGCGTTGAGAGCGCAGTTAAGCACGCGCCGGATGCGGAACTTGTGGCAGTGTTCACAAGGCGTGATCCCTCGAGCGTAAAGCTCCTGACAGAGGGAGTTCCGGTTGTGAGCGTATCGGAGATTGAGTCGTATAAGGATAAGATAGACGTACTCATGCTCTGCGGCGGATCTGCAACAGACCTTCCGAAGCAGACACCCGAGTATGCCAAGTACTTCAATGTAATAGACAGCTTTGACACACATGCCAAGATCCCTGAGCATTTCGCAGCGGTTGATAAGGCAGCAAAGGACAGCGGTCATACAGCCCTGATCTCATGCGGATGGGATCCCGGAATGTTCTCTCTTAACAGGCTCTATGCCAATGCTATCCTGCCGGACGGCGAGGACTATACATTCTGGGGCAAGGGAGTATCTCAGGGCCATTCGGATGCCATCAGAAGGATCGAGGGCGTCAAGGACGGCAAGCAGTACACGATCCCCGTACCGGAAGCGCTTGAGGCAGTAAGAGCAGGTAAGAATCCCACACTCACAACCAGACAGAAGCATACAAGAGAGTGCTTTGTGGTTGCTGAGGAAGGCGCCGATAAGGCCAAGATTGAGAACGAGATCAAGACAATGCCCAACTACTTCGCAGACTACGATACAACGGTTCACTTCATATCTGAAGAGGAGCTTAAAAGAGACCACAGCGGAATCCCTCACGGCGGCTTCGTATTCAGAAGCGGTAAGACCGGCTGGGACGGAGAGTATAACAACATCATCGAATACAGCCTTAAGCTTGACTCTAATCCGGCATTTACATCAAGCGTCCTTCTTGCTTATGCAAGAGCAGTGAACAGGCTTCATAATGAAGGCGTGAACGGATGCAAGACCGTATTTGATATAGCCCCCGCATACTTAAGCCCCTTAAGCGGTGAGGAGATCCGTTCTCATCTCTTATAGAATAACAAGCGATATCAATTAAACACATTCCTGTTTTAAGCGCATCACCCCGAGCGCTTGCTAAAAATTAATTCATAAATTAATTTTGCAACCATAGATATCATTTACTGCAGCCGGAGGAGAGGAAAAGACAGAGAATATGATTATCTTCATATAACATTATGAATGCAGTTAATCAGGAATGCAAATGCATGAAGTAAGAATTACAGAAATCTTAAATAACCGAAAGAAATAAGATTCACGCAAATAACAGGAGAAACACATTGAATTCATTTATCGAAAACTCGGATTTCTTTAAGGGAAACAATATAGAGAAGATCGCCGAAGAGTATGGCACCCCCGTATATGTGTACAGCGAGGAGATCATAAGGTCGCGCATGAAGGCAGTCAATCAGGTCATTACCAAGTATGACTATACTGCCAACTATTCAGTCAAGGCCAACACCAACTTAGAGATCCTCAAGCTGGCTCTCTCAGAGGGCATCAACTGCGATGCGATGAGCATGGGTGAACTGATGGTACTCAAAAAGGCAGGTTTCCCTTCTGACAGGCTTTTCTTCGTCCCCAATAATGTTGCGGACGAGGAATATGAATATGCCATAGACAACGACATAATAGTCAGCATGGATTCCCTGTCCCAGCTTGAGAGATACGGCAGACTTGCCTCATTCAAGGGTAAGGGCTTTGAATGTGCTGTCCGCATTAACCCCGGTGTGGGCGCCGGACACAGTGAGAAGGTGGTCACGGGCGGCAAGAAGACCAAATTCGGCATAGCTGAGGCTGATATCCCCAAGATTCAGCCTATATTGGATAAATACGACCTTAAGCTTATCGGCATCAACCAGCATATAGGCTCGCAGTTTCTTGATCCGCAGCCGTATCTGGATGCTGTCGAGAATCTGCTTCGCATAGCCCGGGGATTCAAGGGCCTTAAGTTCATCGACTTCGGGGGGGGCTACGGTATCCCGTATCATAAGCTTGATGATGAAGCCAACTATCCCATGGAGGACTTTAAGACAAGGCTGCTCCCGATACTGGATGCTTTCGTATCCGATTACGGATATGCTCCGTTATTCAAGTCAGAGCCCGGCAGATTCTGCGTGGCTGAGGGCGGCGTGATACTGGGCCGTGTCAATGCCATCAAGGAGAATGCGGGCAAGACATACATCGGTACGGATATAGGCATGAACACCCTTATAAGGCCTGCCATGTATGATTCTTATCACGATATCGAGATACTCAGGGACGGTAAGGTCGTACCCAGAGAGAATATGTCAGAGGCAAGCGTCACGGGCCAGATATGCGAGAGCGGTGACCTGCTGGCCAGAGACAGGATGCTTCCGGAGGCAAAAGAAGGCGATCTTGTGTGTGTTCTCGATGCCGGAGCCTACGGCTACTCCATGGCGTCCACCTACAACACCAGACCCCGCCCGGCCGAGGTTATGATCTGCCGTGACGGAAGCGTTAAGCTTGTTCGCAGACGCGAGACCTATGACGACCTTATGGCCTTGTTCTAAGTTGACAAAAGATAAGAAGAGACATATAATTATTGCGTAAAAGTGCTACCGATAGACGGTTAGCCTTTCAACATCAGGTTACAAAAAGAGCAACCCAAACTTTTGGCTAGTGGCGGTTGCTCTTTTGTTGTCTGTCTTTACGCAAATCCCACACCAATTGTACCAGAGCAATTACAGCACTGACTACAGATGCAAGTGCGCCAATAACATCAAACAATGTGCATTGAAGCCTCCATCTTCTTTACTTTCCTCATAGGCATCACCTCCAAAATGCAAGGATGAACCGTATGATTACTCATACGTCAGAGAAAGGCCAACCGCCTACCGTGTATGGTAGCACCATATTTACAATAACACAAACATAGGTTCGAGTCAATATGCGTATAGCGAAAAAGAAAAAAACAGAGCAACAGCGACGGTGTTGCTCTGTTATAAATCTTACTTAGCAGGCATCCTGTTGGTTCCTAAAATATAGTCAGCGGATACCCCATACAGTTCACACAGACGAATTAAGTGCCTTAGCGGCAATTCATTTGCACCACGTTCATATCTTGCATACATTGTCTGAGATGTACCAAGGTACTCAGCGACATAGGTCTGAGTATAATCGTGATCTTCTCTGAGATTCTTGATAATTACTATGTAATCCGCATCCATATATTCAGTATATATAGTACAGAAATTTACTATTGCTTTTAGTAAATAACTTTACTAAACTTTTAATTAGTACGAATTTGGGTGCTATGGATCGAATGCAATAGAGTGAGGGATTACAATGAAAAGCAAAAAAACAAATATTATAGTAATGTGGGTAATAACGTGTACTCTCCTGTTAGGCACTGTTTTATACGCGATGGCCGTTGGTGAGTCTGAAGATAGAAAGGATGATATCAATTCTTTATTAATAGCAGCACAAGTTGCTAAAACAGAAGAAAAGAAGGATCAGGCTTATGAGGCACTTGCTGAATATATGAGGCAGTTAGATAAAGATCCATTAGCCAAATTGGGATTAGACGGTATGTCGCGACAGGAAAGAAAAAGCATAGAAAAAATGGTAAATGAATATAATCAAAATACCCCATAGAACATTATGGATTTAGGAGGATAAGATCATGACAATTGTAGTAATCGTTTCATGGATAATACTTTGTGTGGTTGTCGGAGCTGTAGCACAGAGTATAGGACGTAGTTTTGGTACTTATTGTCTTATAAGCCTGTTTATATCACCGTTGATAGGCTTTATCATTCTTGCGATTCAGGGAAGAGTAACAGAAGATGAAATTTTGAATGAGAATAATCATATTTTCTATTGTCCCAATTGCAGCAGCACATACAGCAGTGCCGGCAACAAAGATGAATACTGTCCTAAATGTAATGAATTGTTGCTGGAGACAACTGTACTGACCCGTGATTGGAAAGAATATCCCCAAAGCAGAAAGGAAAGTCTTAAGCAGGAATTTGCAGGTGGTCAAAGACTCAGACGTAATCTTGGTGTTGTGAATCCGGTTATAATGGCTCAGAATAACAGTGCGGACGAATTGAAAAAATTCAAGGAACTTCTGGATTCCGGAGCAATAACTCAGGAAGAATATGATATTAAGAAAAAACAGATATTAGGTCTGTAAGAGGCATATAATCAATAATAAATACAGCGGCGAATGAGGAAGATTCGCTGCTGTATTTATTTCTTATTTCGTAAAAAAATTATCGATAAACGATAAATAATTGTTGACATACGTTAACAGCGATGATAGTATCAAGTTAAACAAACGGTTTGTGAATGTTAACCACTGTATGTCTAATAAGGAGCATAAAGATATGGAAGAAAGCGTAAAACTTGAGAAGATCAAAAGGAGCTGCACCGTCGGAGAGAAGGTATCCACGGTATTCTGCATCTTATCTATAGTAGGATGCGTGTTGGCGATAGTGGCCGGGAGCGCGGTATTCAATATGGGCCGGGGATTTGATGACAAGGTCCTTGAACTGTCAGAATCGGGAGTGGTGAATATCGGCAATAAGATAGGAAGCTGCCAGGTTATGGGTATCAGCCTGGGCGATCCGTCCAATATTGAATCGGATGTTCCGGCGATACGTGAAGCGCTTAAGGATCACCCGTACAGCATAGAAGTCGGAATGTACTGTCTCCTGATCGCGCTTTCGACTGCGGTCGTGGCCGTTATGATGAAGCTGACCGGCAGTGTATTTGCGCTTATAAGGCAAGAGGACAGCCCGTTTACGGATAAGGTCATAAAGCGGGTGGCGATAGTTATGATCGTGCTCAGCGCATTCGTTTTTCTGACATCCGGAGTCGGCATGGGTGTTTTGTGCGGGATCCTGACATGGGTGGTATATACGGTTTTGGATTACGGCAGGACACTTCAGATACAGGCGGATGAGACATTGTAATCGTGCATAAGAACAGTTGCATGGAAAGCCCCCCGGCTTTCCGAAAATGCTCGTTCCCGTCCATGGGAACATGCGCATTGCAGCTCATCTGCGGAGGGAAATTATGGGACAGATAATACTGAGATTAGACAGGGTGATGGCGGACCGCAAGATGTCTTTAAACGACCTGGCAGAGAAGGTCGGCGTCTCTAACGTCAACCTTTCCAAAATGAAAAACGGCAAGATATCAGCAATACGTTTTTCCACCCTTGAGGCGGTCTGCGAAGCTCTTAACTGCCAGCCGGGGGATATATTGGAGTATAAGCCGTAAGCGGGCATACTTATAAGCTGCCGGCAGACGGTCAGCCTTTCGGCATCAGATTACAAAAAGAGCAGCCTTAGTTCCGGTTGCTCTGTTCTAAATCTTATTTGCAGGCATCCTGTTGGCTCCTAAATATAGTCAGCGGATACCCCATACAGTTCACACAGACGAATTAAGTGCCTTACCGGCAGTTCATTGGCGCCCCTTTCATATCTGGCATACATTGTCTGCGATGTACCAAGATACTCGGCTACATAGGCCTGGGTATAATCATGATCCTCTCTGAGATTCTTGATAATGACAATATAATCTGCTCCCATAGAAACAGTATATATAGTACAGAAATTTACTATTGAATTTAGTAAATAACTTTACTAAACTTATTATAATAATATGATTAACTGACAGAGGACATGTGGAGCCTTTTTGTTTTTATTCCGCTTTTTCTGGGAGGAGTTCTTTGTTATCGATTTTCTCCGGGGTTTTGTTTTGTATGGATTATTAACAATTGGCCTGGCATGAATTCTGCTGGAAGTTCTTCTGGTTCTGAGAGTGTTTATCAGCGCTTAATGCGGAATAGTGCATTTGATCTTATATGGGCATTTGTCTTTGCCAAGGGGAATACAAAATGAGGAGGGATAAATATGGCAGCACAGATAATTTATTTTTGCAAAAACTGTAAAAAGGCGTTTGTGGGCGGCAACATTTGCCCTAATTGTAAACAAGAGCTTATTAAGTCAAGGTTTTCTTCGATTTATTGGTATAAATGTAATCCCATCGAAAAAGCTCAAAATATGAGTGAATTCATAGGAGAGTATGTTGATCCTATCTACTTTATTTCTGAGAATATAAACTATAGAAAACTAGTAGGAGTGTATTTTTCGCAAAGAAAATACCTTAAGGATAATATGGATACCCTATCCCCCGAACAACAAGAATCCATTAGACAACAAATCGATTCTACAGCTAACCAGATGATGGACTATATTGATGGGAATTTGCTGGCAAAGTGTGAAAAATGTGGGAGATTTCAATTTGTTGGTACAGACGAATGCCCTGAATGTGGTGATGCTCAAGAAAAAGTAGTATCAAAAAACAATACAAAACCCAGTAACCCTTCTGTTGCAACAGTAATCAAAGAGTCCGTTTCTAGTTTTAAACAAGAATTGGATGAGGATGAGGATGTGGCTCTTCCTGAAAATGTCAGCTTCTCTGGGAATATATGTAAAGTTCTTAATATAATATTGGGATTGCTTTGCATAAGTCTTTTAACCGCCCTTATTCCCATTCGGGCATGGGTTAGGAGCATTATGCTGATAACGGACACATGGTCGCCAGGAATATTAAAGTGGGGCACAATAATTATTACAGTTTGTGTATTGTTAAGAACTGCTGTCCACTTTGTTGAGGCGTTCATGTTTTCAAATCACCCCCAAAGAAGGGGGCTAAAAGAGGGATACTATAAAGAATTTGCTATCATCTTAGCTGTTTTTATTGTTTTAGCAATAAATGCATTTGCCGGAGGGTCAAATTGGATTAAGGGACAGGCAGCAATTAAAAATCTCAAATCAATGAAATTTGATGAATTCAATTATACTATTGGTCATATGATGGATAATCTGGGTAAAACGAAATGGGAAGCAGAAGAAGTTGATGATAATAAATGGTTGATAGTTGCTAATGGTTATTCTTCAGAGATTGATGAACATGTTTCAGTAGAAATGAAATATGAAGAAAATGAGGATAATGATTCTAGTGATTATTTTGGTTGGAGCGTTCAGGTTAAAAGAATAAAGCTTTTAGATAGTGGAGAATCGCTTGATAATGTTTTAGATATTACCTTATTCATGGACTGGCTGGATAGATAGTTATACCAAATCTGAATAATTGAAATATCTCAGGATAATAACAAACCAAGTGCTATATATGATGCGATAATGCTGATAGCTATTATTATCAGCTAAGCAATCGCCGCCGTTATTTTCTATACGGATCTAATAACTACGGTTCTATTCATTATCGACTCTATTCTCAGATGGAGCACAGCAGATTATAATAATTCTGAAGATGGGAATCAGACATAAGAAGCGGCTATACCGGCTTGTTTTTTGTGTAATTAACAGAATTTATGGTATTATATACCCATGGACAGAACAGCGATAATACAATTAATAATACTTATAGTTCTCATCGGGCTTTCGGCGTTCTTTTCATCGGCTGAGACAGCATTAAGCGCCATCTCTGCGATCAAGATCAGATCGATGGTCGAGGAGAAGAGGAGAAACGCGAGGACACTTGAGAAAGTGGTGGGTCATTACGGCAAGATGCTCTCGACCATTCTCATAGGTAACAACATCGTCAACATCTCCGCATCGGCCCTTGCGACCACCCTTACCATCAGAATCTTCGGTGACTATGCCATCGGATATGCGACGGGTCTTCTGACGCTGCTCATTCTGTTGTTCGGTGAGATCGTGCCGAAGAATGCGGCCAAGATAAAGTCTGAGTCGCTCTCGCTTTTCTATGCGCCGATAATAGCCGGCCTCATGTGGGTGCTGACTCCCGTTATATGGATCGTTGACCATATCGCCAAGGCTATTATGTGGATATTAAGGATCAATCCGCACGAGAAGGCTGTGATGACAGAAGCGGAGCTTCGTACTTTTGTGGATGTGAGCCACGAGGACGGTGTCATCGAGAGCGATGAGAAGACGATCATCAACAATGTCTTTGATTTTTCGGATTCGCTGGCCAAGGAGATCATGATCCCCAATATCGACATGGTCTGTGTCGAGGAGAAGATGAGCTATGACGAGGTCATGGAGACCTTCAAGGGCTGCATGTATACCAGACTTCCCGTCTATCAGGGCGAGAAGGATAACATCATCGGCCTTGTCAACATCAAGGATTTCATCCTGATGGAGGATAAGAAGGGCTTCAAGATCGAGAACATCATGCGAAGCGGCTATTATACCTATGAATATAAGAAGACATCCGATCTGCTCATGGAACTGAGGCAGAGCGGGTTCAGCATGGCGTTTGTCTTGAGCGAATACGGCCTGTGCGTGGGTATGGTGACGCTTGAGGATCTGCTTGAGGAGATCGTCGGAGAGATCAGGGATGAGTACGACGAGGAAGAGAAGGAATCCATCAAGAAGGTCGAGAAAAATGTCTATATGATCGAGGGAAGCCGCAAGATCGACGATGTCAACGACGCTCTGAATCTCAAGCTCGACAGCGAGGAGTACGATTCAATCGCGGGACTGATACTCGAGCAGATCGACCGCATGCCGATCGAAGGCGATGAAGTGGTACTTGACGGCGATATCAGACTGAAGGTCAATGAGGTTGAGAACAACCGTATCACCAAGGTGCGTCTGACGCTCCCGGAGCCTGAGACCGCGGATGATGACTGATTGCGCTTTTCCCGGTAAAAACTGAGCGATCTTAACCTGTCGGACCGCCGTATACCCGTCCCGTCGGGGCGAACACAACGGGCGGACAAAGGCGACCACAACGGGCGCACATAAAAAACCTTTGCAATAATCCGCATTTATGTTATACTACATAGGCATTATGTGCAAAACAGACAATAAACAGGAGGATAATCCGAATGAAGCATATTAAGACTTTAACTACAAGAGATTACAAGGAGTCAGTGAAGAAGGGCGGCTGCGGCGAGTGCCAGACATCATGCCAGTCTGCATGCAAGACTTCATGTACAGTAGGCAACCAGACCTGCGAGAAGCTTAAGTAGGTCTATTCGTCAATAAGGAAAGCAATGACTCGAAGCCACGGGAATACCGTGACTTCGAGTTTGTTATGAAACAGATAATATGATACATCAGTATAAGAACAACGGATATAATATAGTTCTGGATATCAACAGCGGATCGGTGCATGTGGTTGATGACTGCGTGTACGATATAGTTCCGGTGCTCGAGCCGATCTTAGCGGCGGGCTTAAGCGGTGAGACAGCGATCGAGGCCGCATGTATGGCCTGTGAGAAGCTTCCCTACAGCAGTTCGGATATCAGAGAGGTCGTAGAGGAACTCATGCAGCTGCACGAAGAGGGCAGTCTGTATTCGGAAGATGAGTATGAGGATTACATCGCGGATGTGGCAAACAGAGAGACTGTCGTCAAGGCACTCTGCCTGCATATCGCTCATGACTGTAATCTGGCATGTAAGTACTGCTTTGCTTCAGAAGGCGAATACCACGGCGACAGAGGGCTTATGAGCCTAGAAGTGGGCAAAAAAGCGCTCGATTTCCTCGTGGCGAACTCCGGTAACAGAGTGAATCTCGAGGTCGATTTCTTCGGCGGAGAGCCCACTCTCAACATGGATGTGGTCAAGGGTATTGTCGAGTACGGCAGAAGCCTTGAACAGACTCATAACAAGAAGTTCCGCTTCACGCTCACGACTAACGGGATACTGCTCGATGACGAGATCATCGACTTTGCCAATAAGGAGATGAGCAACATCGTCTTAAGCATTGACGGCCGTAAGGAGATCAATGACCGCATGCGTCCGATGAGAGGCGGTCAGGGAACCTATGATATGATCGTGCCCAAGTTTATTAAGGTTGCCGAGAGCAGGGATCAGATGAACTACTATGTGAGGGGCACGTTTACGAGGAACAACTTAGACTTCTCACAAGATGTTAAGCATCTTGCAGATCTCGGCTTTAAGCAGATCTCGGTGGAACCGGTGGTCGCTAAGCCTACCGATGACTACGCTTTACAGGAAGAGGATCTGCCCGTTCTTTTCGAAGAATACGACAAGCTGGCAGTCGATCTGCTTGAGAGGAGAAAAAAAGGGGAGCCTGTGAACTTCTTCCACTTCATGATCGACCTTGAGGGCGGACCGTGCGTGGCCAAGAGGCTTTCGGGGTGCGGATCCGGGACCGAGTATCTGGCGGTCACTCCGTGGGGCGATCTCTACCCCTGCCATCAGTTCGTGGGAAATGAAGAATTCCTGATGGGCAACGTGTTCGACGGGGTGAAGAGAGAGGATATAAGAGATCAGTTCAAGGGCTGCAATGTATATTCCAAGGAAAAGTGCAGGAAATGCTTTGCCAAGTACTACTGCAGCGGCGGATGTGCGGCCAATTCATACAATTTCCACGGCAAGATCGATGATGCGTATGATTTGGGTTGTGAATTGATGAAAAAAAGAGTAGAATGTGCTATTATGATGAAAGCGGCTTTGGACGAGCTGTAGAAAAGAGCGGTAAAACCGCATAATATGTACATTTATTCTATATATTATATTAATAAGGAAATTAAGGAGAGACAGTTATGAAAAAGAGTTCAGCGGCTATTTGGCTGATAGTGATGATCGCCCTTCTGGCGGGAGGCATATATGCTTCCATATACGGACTTGATCCCGAGGGAACAGGTTCAGCCAAGAGCATCAAGCAGGGCCTTGACCTTGCAGGCGGTGTCAGCATCACTTATCAGGCAGTAGGTGAGGAGAATCCTGACAAGGAAGATATGGCTGATACGGTATACAAGCTCCAGAAGAGAGTTGAGGGATACAGTACTGAAGCCATCGTATATTCGGAAGGTTCCGACAGGATCAACATCGAGATTCCCGGCGTCAGTGATGCCAATTCAATCCTTGAAGATCTTGGTAAGCCCGGATCACTGTACTTCATCAGACAGAAGGACAGCGCAGGCAATGACAACTACGGTCCCATGAGTCTGGGCGAGAACATGCCCTACATCACGATGCTGACCAAGTCGGTTGAAGAGCTCGAAGCAGGCGGAGACATAGTATTGACCGGTACCGAAGTGGCCGATGCACAGGCCGGTGCGGTCAAGGATTCAATGGGCAACCAGCAGTTCGTAGTCTCTCTTAACTTTACGCCTGAAGGAAGCAAGAAGTTCGCGGATGCTACTACCAATGCATACAACAACGGTGAGACCATCGCGATCTACTATGACGGTGAGATAGTAAGTGCTCCTACGGTCAACGAGCCCATCATGAACGGTCAGGCACAGATCTCAGGAAGTTTCACTTATGAGGAAGCAGAGAGACTGGCATCAACGATCAGAATCGGTGGACTTAAGCTCGAACTCGAAGAGCTGCGTTCGAATGTCGTAGGCGCTCAGCTCGGTCAGACGGCTATCAGCACATCGCTTAAGGCAGCTATCATAGGTTTTGCCATCGTGGCAGTTCTTATGATCATCATATATCTCGTACCCGGTTTTGCATCAGTCATTGCATTGGGTATATATACGGTACTCGTTATCCTGCTTCTCTCCGGATTCGGTATAACCCTTACACTTCCGGGTATCGCGGGTATCATCCTCTCGATCGGTATGGCGGTTGATGCGGACGTTATCATATTCGCGCGTATCCGTGAGGAGATCGCGGCCGGAGCCACGGTGGGTGATGCCATAGATACGGGATTTAAGAAGGCCCTGTCGGCTATCATCGACGGTAACATCACGACACTTATCGCAGCATTGGTGCTCGGTATCATGGGTACTGGTTCAGTCAAGGGCTTTGCTCAGACACTCGGACTTGGTATCGTGGTATCAATGTTCACCGCACTCGTAATAACCAAGCTTATCCTTAAATCATTATATACACTCGGTCTTAAGAGCGAGAAGCTCTACGGAAGAGCCAAGGATCGTAAGAGTGTTGCGTTCCTCTCAGGCAGAAAGGTATTCTTTGCGATATCTTTAGTTGCGATCCTTTCAGGATTCGTGTTCATGGGTATCAACAAGGGAAGCGGCAAGGACATCCTTAACTACTCCATGGAGTTTAAGGGCGGTACTTCGACCAACGTGACCTTCAACGAGGACTTAACCTTAGACCGCATAGATGCTGAGGTAGTTCCCGTTATCGCCGGTGTGATCGGAGACGGACAGATCCAGTGCCAGAAGGTGCAGGGTACGAATGAAGTAGTGATAAAAACAAAGACTCTGGATGTCAGTCAGAGAGAGGCAATGAATCAGGCCCTGGCGGACACCTTCGGGGTAGACAAGGAGAAGATCACGGCAGAGACCATTTCATCGACCATCTCAGGCGAGATGAAGAGAGATGCCATCATAGCCGTTATAGTAGCGACGATCTGCATGCTCGTATATATCTGGTTCAGATTCAAGGATATCAGATTTGCGGCAAGCTCAGTGCTCGCCCTCGTACATGACGTGTTAGTAGTGCTCGCATTCTATGCGATAGCCCGTATAACCGTAGGTAACACATTCATCGCATGTATGCTGACAATCGTCGGTTATTCGATAAACGCCACGATCGTTATATTCGACCGTGTACGTGAGAACCTCAAGTTCATGCGTAACAAGGATACTCTTGAGGAGATGGTCAACAGAAGTATCAACCAGACGCTGTCACGAAGCATATTCACATCACTGACGACCTTCATAATGGTTGCAGCGCTCTATGTACTCGGTGTTACATCGATAAGAGAGTTCGCGCTTCCTCTTATGGTAGGTATCGTCTGCGGTACATATTCATCAGTATGTCTGACGGGTGCTATGTGGTACGTATTTAAGACCAAGATCAAAGCCAAGAAGGATTAAGTAAGACTGATATGCGCCGGCGTAAGTAAGATTGCGCCGGCGTTTTTGTTATCATCGGACACGGATATCGTCGGATCCGGATGCAGTCAGATAGAGATGCAGTCGGATAGGGATGCAGTCGGACAGGGATGCAGTCGGACCGGGATATCATTATACGTGAGGAGTGCTTATATGAAGACCAAATGGATGGTGTCGGCCAAGAAGGCCGATTTCGCCGGACTGGGCGCAGAACTTAATATCGATCCGGTGGTCGTTCGGATCATGCGTAACCGCGGACTTACGACGGTATCGGAGATGCGTGATTTTTTGGATAAGGAGAATGGAGTATTCCATGATCCGTCATTGCTGCCGGATATGGGTAAAGCGGTTGACCTGATCCTGGAAAAGATCAGCGACGGTGCATCCATCAGGATCATCGGAGACTATGATGTGGACGGAGTGACATCCACATGCATCTTATATAAGGGTCTGACTTCGCTCGGCGGAGATGTTTCATATGACATACCTCACAGGGTAACTGACGGATACGGTATCAATGAATCAATGATCGAACAGGCACATGCAGACGGTATAGACACGATAGTGACCTGCGATAACGGGATAGCTGCGACGGAAGCGATAGCGAAGGCAGAGGAATACGGTATGACGGTGATCGTGACGGATCATCACGAGATTCCTTATATTGAAGAAGCGGGCAGCAGGACATACATATATCCGAAAGCTCAGGTGATCATGGATCCGAAGATCCCGGAATGCGCTTATCCGCTAACTGATATATGCGGAGCCATGGTCGCATACAAGTACATGCTCGCATTGAATGACAGGGCGGGCAGTAAGAACTCATCCGAAGCACTCTTAGCCGAGATGAAGGAGCTTGCCGCGCTCGGAACCGTATGTGATGTCATGCCGCTTTTGGATGAGAACAGGACAATAGTGTCGGACGCTCTCTTATCGATGAATAGCAGCCGTAATGTCGGCATCAGAGCTTTAAGGCGGGTGTGCGGCACCGAGAATAAGCCGGTTAGTGTTCATGAGATGGGATTCATCATCGGACCCTGCATTAATGCAACCGGAAGGCTTGACAGTGCGAAGCTCTCGGCAGAGCTGCTCCTGTGTGACGATATGGACGAGGCGGTCCTTAAGGCTACGGAGCTTAAGAATCTGAACGAACTTCGCAAGGGCTACACCGAGCAGGGTGAGGCGGAAGCCGTCCGCTTCATCGAAGAGTCTCATATGGAAGACGATAAGGTTATGATCGTCTATCTGCCGCAGCTCCACGAATCATTGGCAGGTATCGTGGCCGGCAGGATCAAGGAGAGATATTACAGGCCCGTCATAGTCTTTACCGACTCGGAGGACGGGATCAAGGGCTCGGGCCGCTCCATTGAGAGCTACAATATGTACGATGAGCTCAATAAGTGCAGGGAACTGTATACGAAGTTTGGGGGACATGCGATGGCAGCAGGTCTCTCGCTTCCGCGGGAAAACCTTGAGCGATTAAGAGACGGGCTTGCGAAGAACTGCACCCTCACGGAGGCGGACCTTGTCAAAAAGGTGCTTATAGATGTTCCTATGCCCTTAGGTTATGTGACAGAAGAACTCATCGGAATGATAGGGAAGCTTGAGCCGTTCGGAAACGGTAATCCCAAGCCGGTGTTTGCGGATAAGGATCTTAAGATAACGGAAGTCCGTGAAATGGGCAAGACGGGAGATATGTGCCGCCTTACTGTTCAGGATAATGCGGGCAGGAGACATACTCTTGTGCTGTTCAACGGATACAGGGCACTTTTAGAGGAGGCGGCATCACGTGGGCATGACGGCCTTACAGGTCTGAACGTGGAGACTGTCTATTATCCCGAGATCAATGAATACAACGGCCGCAGGAGCATTCAGTTCCTTGCAGGCGAGTGCAGGATATCTTAGTTAGTTTATCATTAGTTTAGCAAATGGACACAATTTGAACACAATTGCAGAGTATTATATCACCATAGATAGTTGATTACTCACTATCTCCCCCCTCATAAGAACAGAAGCCTTGCGGGCAACCGCAAGGCTTTTGTCGTATAAAGGCCTTGATCGCATGACTTTATAACTACCGTGGGCCGTGCGCCCGCCCCGATAAAGGCTTTTGTCGTATGTCTATTGCAAGAAAAAGCAATATGCGATACCATTATTTATGAGGTGGGTGACTTATGGAGATGAACGACATACTTATTGACAAGATACTCGAGACAGTTCAGGATTGTGTGTTCTGGAAGGATACGGAGAGAAGATTCGTGGGAGTCAACAAGGCATTCCTGGATTTCTACGGCTTTGAATCCGCTGATGAGCTCATAGGCAAGACCGATGAGGACGTGGGCTGGCATAATGATCCCGAGCCATATAAGCAGGATGAGCTCAGAGTCCTTGCGGGAGAGAGTACCTACAAGGTTCCCGGCAAGTGTATGGTAAGGGGTGAGGAGAGAGACATTATCGCATCCAAGGCCCCGATATATGAGAACGGTAAGATAGTGGGACTTATCGGCAGTTTCCTTGACGTTACGGACCCCATGAGACGAAGCCGTAATCAGAGTGATGCACAGGTCCTCTATTCCATTGATTTTCTGCGGCGCTTCCCGTATTTTGACAATCTGCTGGATGAGACAGGACTTAATGATCTGCTGGATCCTCTGACAGGCATCATCTCAAGAGCCTATATCCTTGATTATGCCAAGTCCCTTATCTTTAACAGGACTTCGTTTACGTTTGCGCTCATAGATCTCGATAATTTCAAATATATCAATGATACCTACGGTCATCATACGGGTGATGTGGTGCTCATGGATGTTTCCAGAGCATTGACGGAATATACCGGAGATGCCGGACTGTTGGGACGGTTCGGAGGCGATGAGCTGGTGCTCATCAATATCAAGAATACTTCGAAGGAGGATAACGAGGCCTTCTTCGGTGATATGTATGAAAAACACAGCGTGTTCAGGAGAAATATCCAGACCGGGGATTACAATCCCTTCATCACGGGCACCGTGGGCTGTGCGGTATACCCGGATGATGCTTCCGATTATGAAGAACTCTTTAACCTTGCGGACAAGGCGCTCTACAGAGGCAAGAGCAAGGGGCGCAACTGCTATGTGGTCTATGATGCGGCCGTACATAAGGATATAGAGGAGATCAAGAAGAAGAGCGTATATGTGGCATTCAGGGATATGGCCACGGCGTTTGACTGCGCACCCGATATATATGGCAAGCTTAAGGGACTGACATCGGTCCTTAAGCAGGATATGCTCATAGGTGACCTTTATTATGTGGGCGGAATGGGACAGCTTAAGAGCCTCTCGACAGGTCAAGTACTTGGATCGGTATCAGATCTAGGCGCCGCCGTGACGGATGAGCTGTATTCGACCAACAATATGGATGAACTTAAGGACATAAGCCCCGTTACATACAAGACACTGACTGCGAATAAGGTTGAGTCCTTCCTGGCTGTCAGGATAGGATTGGGTCCTGCCACATACGGATACTTTGTCTGTCTTGAGAGGGAGCACTTAAGGATCTGGCAGCAGGATGAGTTAGCCGTAATATTCTCATTATCGAGGTTCATCGCACAGTTCCTTCATAATGCCAATATCAGCCTGGAGTGAGTGAACTGCCGGACTGCCGGATATAATATGTGAATAACAGAAGGCTGCAGCGCAAGCTGCAGCCTTCCTATATCCCAAGTTATGATCCCGGCAGAACCGGGCACTTATTGATTGCTCTTAAGGAATTCATAGATGGGATATTTGACATCATAGCCTTCATTTGCCACCATCGACTGAACAGCCTTGTTGGTGTCGGTATTGATGATTATCGGCGCATTGAGGTTGACCGTCATATCCTTGATATTCGAAGGAATGGTCATGGTGACCATGACAAGCACATTATCTTCCGTAAGCGGTCCTATTGCCTGTTCAACTTCGGACGAAATCTTGGGGGAATAATCGGGCTTGACAGCGACAGCCGTAACCACCGGCATCATGAATGCGGGCTCGTCCAGTGAGACCATGAAGTTCAACCCGGTCGGCGAACTTTTTTCGCTGTCGAACATGAGCGCGAACTTCTTCAGATCCTCAAATCCCAGGATCCCCTGAGGGAATTCTATGATCTTATCTTCATTAACATCGATCTTTCCGAACAGTTTTGTGGTATATTCCATTTATCTCTCCTTTCGTACCATGTCTGAATGGCACACAATACGCTGACTAACATATCTATTGTACAGCATATTACGGGAAAAATTCAAGAATTATTAGAAAATTTGCGTAATTATATGATAATTTATGCCCATGGCGAACACAAAGGACAGGGGCCCGACATTCATATCCGCGAGTCTGACTGCATGCAGCCCCGGGAAACGATCCATAAGATCATCGCGTGCCGCCATCCGCATCAGAGGATGTATTCCATGCCTATCTTCTGAGGCTTAAGCCCCATGGATTCATAGAACTTAAGAGCCGTGGGATTGCATGACCAGACATTGAGAGTCACATTGTAGCATCCGGACTCCCTGGCATAACCGACCACATACTCATACAGAGCGCGGCCCACATGCTGTCCGCGGGCTTCTTGATCCACGCATATATCATCAATATACAGAGTCTTTATATCCGTCAGCACATTATCATCCTTAAACTGCTTATGGATGCAGAATGCATGTCCGAGCGGAATGTCGTTCTCATCGGTACAGACAAATACCGGCGTATCGTCATCGGTCAGTATTCCGCGCAGTTCCTCTTCGTTATACTTGGTTGCCGGTCCCTTGAATATATCGGGGCGCCCTTCATGATGGACCATGTCCACCTGTATCAGGAGCTTAAGAATGCTCGGGATATCCTTAAGTTCAGCTCTTCGTACCTTATTCATATCGCCTGTGATCCTTTCATTAACTGATATATATTTTACAGTTTACTCCCCGTATCTTGTCAATGATTTTGTTCGAGCGCCATTACAGTCAGCTGCGGTCAGTCACAGTCCGCCATGGTCAGTTACGGTCAGTAATGCCCGGTTATGGTTAGTTAAGGCTGCCCAAATACTCAAAATGTGGTATCATATCATAGGTGAGGGGCAAAATACGTATAGAAGGATGTAAACAGGTGTCAATATGAATCCGAAGGACCATTCGATCCTAAAGAACAAGAAATATCTCTATCTCACGGAATTCTTCGCGGGAATGTCCGTGATGGCCGTCGAGCTCGGAGCCAGCAGGCTTTTGGCTCCTTACTTCAGTTCATCGCAGATAGTGTGGACCATAATCATCGGTACCATCATGATAGCGATGGCGCTGGGCAATATAATGGGAGGGCGCTGGGCCGACAAGGATCCCGATCCCGACAGGCTGTACGGCAGGATGATCATAGCGGCCGTCTGGATCGCTCTCATACCGGTGGTTGGCAAGTATATAATAATCGGCATCTCAGCGATCCTTATCCTTTCGATCAACACCAATTTTCTGGTGATCGCTGCGTTCGCCGCCTGTATGATAACATTTGTTTTCCCGTTGTTCCTGCTCGGTACGGTGACGCCGTCACTCGTTAAGTATACGGTCGACAGTCTCGATGACAACGGCAAGGTGGTCGGATATCTCAATGCCTCCAACACCATAGGCAGCATCATCGGAACCTTCGTTCCCACGTTCATTAGCATCCCGGCAGTCGGGACGAGCATAACCTTCCTTATCTTTGCGGGCATCATACTTCTGTTGTGCGCAGTATACTTCATCTCTGATCGCAGATTCCCCGTCAAGCTCATAGCGGGCGTTATCATATTCATTCTCGCCTGCATCTTCGGCCACGGCGATTCGTTTGCCTTCTGGAGGGATGACCTCGTATATGAGGGTGAGTCGGTCTACAACTACCTTCAGGTTGATGAGGATGATTCGGAGGTGATCCTCTCGACCAACGTGCTCTTTGGAGTTCAGTCGGTATACCGTAAGGAGAAGACTCTGACGGGTATGTATTATGACTATGCCATGGCGGCGCCATATATGGCGGGAATGGCCGACAAGGAGGATACGGACATCCTGATCCTGGGCATGGGCACCGGGACTTACGCCACACAGTGCAGCAGATACTTTGACGATATCAACGTTGAAGGTGTGGAGATAGATGAAAAGATAACCGATCTGGCTCACAAGTATTTTGAACTTCCCGAAACCGTCCGGGTGACCACCTACGACGGGAGGGCATTTCTTGCAGGTCTTGACAGGATTGGTGACAGGGGCGGATCTGAGTATGGTGATGACGGTCTGTATGATGTCATCATGGTTGATGCGTATCAGGATATAACGATCCCTTTTCAGATGTCTTCCGTTGAGTTCTTTTCTCTTGTAAGAGACCATCTTAAGGAGGACGGCGTCATGGTAGTCAACATGAACATGCAGTCAGACGGCGAGGACGGGATCAATGAATATCTGGCAGATACCATATCTTCGGTGTTCGCCTCGGTATACACTGTTGACGTGAGAAACAACACCAATCGCGAACTTTTTGCATCAATGGATCCGGGGTTTAGAGACAGACTGACCGAAGGATATCAGACAGAAGATGATGAGGAGCTTAAGGCCATGATGGAGACCGTGGATGCGGGACTTATAGAGTATGAAGCCGGTGACAGGATCCTTACGGATGACAGGGCTCCGGTTGAACTGCTCGGTATGAAGGCCATAGACAGGATAATAAGAGATGAAGTCAGCTTCTATAAGGAAGTCTATCGAAATGACGGAATTCAGGGATTGATGGCACATCTGTAGGATAAGGTACGGGAGAGAACATGACACTTAAGGAACTTGGGATAGGCAGGAGCGGAGAGATCTTACATGTAGGCGGAGAAGGCGCGCTTAGGCAGCACTTCCTGGATATGGGCGTGATACCCGGAGTCAGGGTGACGGTCATAAGGTATGCGCCGATGGGAGATCCCATAGAGCTAAGGATCAGAGGATATGAACTTACGCTGCGACTGGCCGATGCCGAGAAGATAGAAGTAAGGGAATGCGAGGAGAGTGCTGAGGCTGAGGCCGGACAGAAGGTTAAGCGCAAGGAGCACCCGGGTCTTGGTGAGGAAGGAAGGTTCCATTCAAAAGAGGATGAGAATCCGCTTCCTGAAGGGACTGTGCTTACATTTGCTCTGGTGGGCAATCAGAACAGCGGCAAGACTACACTGTTTAATCAGCTCACCGGCTCCAATCAGCACGTGGGCAACTTCCCCGGAGTCACGGTAGACCGCAAGGATGGTCCGATCCGCGGAAGGAATGATACTCTCGTTACCGATCTGCCCGGCATATATTCGATGTCACCTTACAGTGCGGAAGAGTTAGTCTCCCGCGATTTTGTCCTGAATGAGAAGCCTAAGGCCATCATCAACATAGTCGATGCGACCAATATCGAACGTAATCTGTATCTGACGATGCAGCTGTTAGAGCTCGGCATACCCATGGTCGTGGCTCTTAACATGATGGATGAGATGACGGCCAACAGAGGGTCCGTTGATATCAATGAGATGGAGGCACTCTTAGGGGTACCGGTCGTGCCGATCAGTGCCGCCAGAGATGAGGGCGTGGATGAGCTTGTGCGTCATGCGATCCATGTGGCTCACTATCAGGAGAAGCCCGCGAAACAGGACTTCTGTGACGAGAATGACTACGGCGGCGCCGTGCACCGCTGTCTGCATGCGGTGATGCATCTTGTGCAGGATCATGCCCTCCAGGCGGATATCCCCGTGAGATTTGCGGCCAATAAGCTTATCGAGGGTGATACGCTCATAATGGACAAGCTGGCTCTTGACGATAACGAGAAGGAGATGCTGGAGCATATAGTCCTTCAGATGGAGAAGGAGAGGGGATTGGATCGTAGTGCGTCCATAGCCGATATGCGTTTCGGATATATAGAGAAAGTGTGCAAGGAGGCGGTGACCAAGCCAAAGGAGAGTAAGGAGCACTTAAGGAGCCAGAAGATAGACAGGTTCTTAACGGGCAAGTATACTGCCATTCCGCTTTTCATCCTTATCATGGCGGCCGTATTCTTTTTAACTTTCAATGTGATCGGCGCATTCCTTCAGGGGCTGCTTGAGCAGCTTATCACGGCTCTTCAGGATCTGACTGAGGCGGGCCTTGAATCTCTTAATGTCAATGCGACGCTTAAGGGACTGATAATAGACGGAATATTCGAAGGCGTGGGAGGAGTCCTAAGCTTCATGCCCATCATAGTCACTCTGTTCTTCTTCCTGTCTATCCTTGAAGACAGCGGATACATAGCAAGAGTCGCGTTCGTGATGGATAAGCTTCTTCGCCGTATCGGTCTGTCGGGACGGAGCATTGTACCCATGCTCATAGGCTTCGGCTGTACCGTTCCCGCCGTAATGTCAACACGTACGCTTCCCAGTGAGCGAGACAGGAAGATGACGATCTTATTGACGCCTTTTATGAGCTGCTCTGCCAAGGTTCCGATCTATGCATTTTTCGTAAACGCATTCTTTCCCGGACGGGGCGGTCTTATCATGACAGGCCTCTATGTTCTCGGGATGGTGATCGCCATTTTGATCGCGCATGTATATAAGAATACGCTGTTTAAGGGTGAGGCGGTTCCTTTTGTGATGGAGCTTCCGAACTATCGATTCCCTACAGCGCGTAACGTCGTGCAGCTTCTGTGGGAGAAGGCCAAGGATTTCCTGACCAGGGCATTTACGGTGATAATGCTTGCGACGATCGTGGTATGGTTCCTTAAGAGCTTTGACTTAAGCTTTAACTTTGTCACGGATTCGGGCACCAGCATAATGGCCCGTATTGCAGGGTTTATAGCACCCGTAATGGTACCTGCAGGCCTCGGTGACTGGAGGATATGCACATCGCTCATATCAGGCTTTATGGCCAAGGAGAGCGTGGTGTCCATGCTTGAGATGCTCTTTGCATCAGAAGGCGGAGTGAATGCGGTCCTTACTCCGGCCATGGCAGCATCCCTTCTGGTGTTCAGCCTTTTATATACCCCGTGTGTGGCGGCGATCGCATCTATAGGACGGGAGCTTGGACGCAGGTGGGCGGCGTTTACCATAGTCTGGCAGTGTGCACTCGCATGGTTCGTATCTTTACTCACGTATAACATCTTAAAGTAGTCATAAGTGCTCATGGCCTTAACACGGCTATGGGCATTTTGTACATAACCGAGTAGTTAGCCTGTGCTAACTTTGTGGAATTATTACATTTCCATAAAATCAGTAAGATAGTACTATTATGTAGACATATCATGTGATATCATTGATGTGTTGCTTTACCATATTAAAGTATATGAACGCATGAACGCGTAAAATGTGAGAAAGCAGTCGCGACTAAGGAGAATATATGTCGAAATTCAGTGTTAAGAAGCCTTTCACCGTACTGGTGGGAGTCATTATAGCGATAGTACTCGGCGTAGTGAGTCTTATGAAGATGCAGCTGGACCTGCTGCCGGAGATATCCCTGCCGTATCTGATGGTCCTTACGACCTATCCGGGTGCAAGTTCGGAGAAGATAGAGGCTGAGATCTGCGAGCCGATGGAGGGAGCTCTGGGCACGATCAACGGTGTCAAGAATACATACAGTGTCTGCAGTGAGAATTACGGGATGGTTGAGCTGGAGTTTCAGGACGGTACTGATATAGACAGTGCCATGGTCAAGGTTTCCAGTGCGCTTAATACACTTCAACCCATGCTGCCGGAGGATGCGGGTACTCCGTCCATCATAGAGATATCCACGGACATGATGGCGAGCATATATCTGGCTGTCAGCATGGAAGGCATGGAGATGGATGAACTGTCGCAGTTTATCCGTGATGACATCACACCCCAATATGAGAAGCAGAACGGTGTGGCATCCATAACAGGCAACGGTCTGGTGGACAAGACAGTGCAGGTGGAGCTCAATCAGCAGAAGGTTGATGCACTCAATGACAAGATACTGGCCACTATGGACGGAGCCTTTGCCAAGGCCGTGGAGCAGCTGGATGATGCCAAGAAGCAGCTCGAGGACTCCAAGAAGACCATAGACAAGAACAGAGATAAGCTCGTCGACAGTCAGAATGACCTGGAAGAGAGCAGGCAGGACCTTGTGGACGGCCAGAACGAGCTTGATGAGAACAAGGATGAATACAACAAGAATGTATCCGATTTTGAGAAGAGCAAGTCTGACCTTGAAGAAAACAAGCATAAGATGGAAGAGGCTGAGGATGAACTGACGGATAAGAAAAATGCAGCCAATAAGAAGCTGGCGGAGGCGAGTCTTAAGCTTGACGAGGCTGCGCAGAAGCTTGGAGAATTAAGAGACCAGCTGGCTGCGGCCAAGACGGGAAGAGATCAGGCCAAGGAAGCATTGGATGCGGCTAAGGAAGCGCTGGAAGCCGACGACGGTTCCGATCCCGAGCATACTGCGATGCTGCAGGCTACGGTAGATCAGCTGCAGGAAGCCTATGATGCGGCAGTTGCCGGCATATCCGAACTTGAGAAGGGTATAGCGAAGATAGAGTCTTCATATAAGGAACTTGAGCAGGCCAAGCTTGAAGCTGCCGAGCAGTTGGGAAGCGCGGACGCGCAGCTGTCCATAGGCAGGCAGCAGCTTGACAGTGCGGACAGTCAGATAGAATCCGGTGAAAAGCAGCTGGATTCGGCTAAGAAACAGCTTGATAAAGCCCAGGAGCAGATAGATGACGGCTGGGAGCAGCTTGCAGACGGCCAGAAGCAGATAAATGAAGGATGGGATTCTCTCCGTGACGGTGAGAAGCAGTTAAGCGACGGCTGGGATGATTACAATGATGCCGTTAAGTCATATGAGAAGCAGAGAGCAGAGGCTGAGAAGAAGGCCAATGCCGATCAGCTGCTCACTCTGGATGCCCTGACCGGACTCATATATGCACAGAACTTCGAGATGCCCGCAGGATATGTGGACGATAAGTTTGACAATTCATGGCTTGTCAAGGTAGGTCAGAACTATGAAGAGATAGATGAACTCAATGACATAGTACTTACCAATATCCATAACGTGGGAGACGTGAAGATATCCGATATAGCCGATATCACGGTGATAGACAATTCCAAGGACAGCTATGTAAGGCTCGGTGATAAGCCTGCGGTAGTCCTGTCCATATTCAAGAGTTCCACAACGGGCACCAATGACTTAAGCGAGACCATACAGAAGACGACTGATGAGCTGAAGGAGCGCTTCCCGGGACTTGAGGTGGTCAAGCTCGTGGACATGGGAGACTATATAGACCTTATCGTTAAGAGCGTGCTCCAGTCCATGCTGATCGGTGCAATATTGGCGATCATAGTCCTGGCCATATTCCTTAAGGATGTCAAGCCTACATTGGTCGTGGCGATCAGCATACCGTTAAGCGTGATGGCTGCCTTAGTGTGCATGTATTTTTCACATATATCGCTCAATATGCTGTCGCTGTCCGGACTGGCGCTGGGAATCGGAATGCTTGTGGACAACTCGATAGTCGTCATCGAGAATATATACAGACTGAGGAGTAAGGGCATAGCGGCGCCCAGAGCTGCTGTACAGGGTACCAGACAGGTGATGGGTGCGATCACGGCATCTACTCTCACCACGGCATGCGTATTCCTGCCCATGGTATATACTACGGGACTTGTCAATGATCTTATGGCTCCCATGTGTCTGACCATCGTGTTCTGTCTGATGGCATCATTGCTCGTGGCCATGACCGTGGCACCGGCAGCAAGCTCGACGATACTTAAGAATGCGAAGGAAGTCAGTCATCCCTTCTATGACAGGATAAGGGATGCATACGGCAAGGCGCTGACCTTCTGCCTGAAGTTCAAGCTCGTGCCCATAGGTGCTGCGGTCGGACTGCTCATATTGTCGATAATACTGGTCCTTCAGATGGGTATAGTGGTGATCCCGGATATGACCATGAACCAGATCGAGGCTACGATCAAGTATGGCGATGATGTATCCAGGGACGAGGCGTATGCGCTTACGGATGAAGCCATAGAGAGGATCTTACAGGTCGATGGATTGGGCTCTGTAGGTGTGCTGTCGGGCGGTGATGAAGCGCTGCTTGTAAGCGAGATGTCGACAAATCCGGACAACTTCCATACCATGTCCTTCCTGATGCTGACGGAGGATCCGGATGCGGGAGATGCTGAGATAAGACGGATCATGAAGGATATCGAGGATTCGGTGGCAGATATGGATATAGACTTTACGCTGGATACGGCAGCATCCGAGATGGATGATCTGACCGGCGGATCGGGCCTTAGCATCAATGTCTACGGGCAGGACCTGGATACGCTTAATTCCATCACCCATGATGTCATGGATATGATCGAGTCAATCGATGGCTATAAGGATGTGAGCAACGGCGAAGAAGATGCTGACAAGATCCTGCATATCAACATAGACAAGAATGCGGCCATGAGTAAGGGCCTCAATGTGGTGCAGATCTATCAGGCCATCAACGAGAAACTTAAGGGGGAGAAAAAGGCGGTGACCATCACGGTGGACGGTATCGATATGGATATCAAGGTGGTCAATGAACTTGAGCCCATGACCAAGGAGAATATCCTTGATTATACATTTACGACGGAGATCACGGATGATGATTATGATACGGTGACCGAAGAGCATAAGCTCGGAGAGTTCGCCGAGATCGAGGTGCGGGACGGCGTCACGAGCATCAACCGCAAGAACCAGTCCAGATATATGACTGTCACAGCCAATGCCGCGGAAGGGTACAATCTGACACTTCTTACAAGGCAGCTCAAGCCCATGATAGATGCATACAAGCTTCCGGGCGGATACAGCATAGAGATGGGCGGAGAATATGATTCGGTCATCCAGATGATAGAGCAGATGGCTCTTGTGGCAGGACTCGGACTTCTTATGGTCTACCTTGTCATGGTGGCTCAGTTCCAGTCTCTGTTAAGTCCGTTCATAGTGCTGTTCACCGTGCCGCTTGCATTTACCGGCGGATTCCTGTCGCTGTTTGTCATGCGTGAGAATCTTTCAGTCATAGCCATCATGGGTCTCATAGTCCTTATGGGAACAGTCGTCAATAACGGTATCGTGTTCGTGGATTATACCAATCAGCTCAGAAAAGGCGGGTTGGACAGGCATACTGCGCTCATCGCCACGGGTAAGACACGTATGCGCCCCATCCTTATGACGGCGCTCACGACGATCTTGGCTGAGTCTAACCTTATAATAGGCGACGATCTGGGTACACAGATGGGCAGAGGCATGGCCCTTGTCATAGCGGGAGGACTTGCTTATGCGACCCTTATGACCCTCTTTATAATTCCCGTCATGTATGATATTATGTTCAAGAAACAGCCTTTGGACATAGATACGGGTTCCGACACTGAATTGGATGATATTCCCAATGATGCGGAGGAATTCTTATGAGGGGAAAATGCATAAGATCGCACGTAATTATTTACGGATCAAATATATTTTTGCTGTTATCTTAGCAGTTCTTATTGCCTGTGCAATGATGATGACGGTCTCCATTTTTGACAGAGAGCGAGTAGTCAAGTCTGACTACTCCGGAGGCTGGGTCACGGGCATGGGCAGTCTTGTCAATATCAATTCCTTTGATACAACAGAACACGGCGGAAGAACAGAACTGTATAATACTCTTCCCGACAGCATAAGCTACGGGGATGCACTGTGCTTCATAGGCCAGAATGTTAAATTCAAGATATATGTGGACGGTGAGCTCCTGTATGAGTATGACCAGGCACCAAACCTGACCGGTAACGGATACGGGCTGGCCTATCATACGGTTACTCTGTGCCCTGACATGGCGGGCAAGGTCATCAGTTTTGACATCGATTCGGTATTCTACAATCACGAGCGCGGCAGACTGCGCAAGGTGTCCATAGAGAATGCGCAGGCTTACAGAGCAAGGAGCGCCAAGGGCCTTCTGCTGCCGTACAATATATCGATCGGTGTATTATGCTTAGGCTTCATCATTCTCTTCTTAAGACTGATCCTGCCTTATAAGGAGTCACAGCCTTCTCTGCTGGCTCTGGGTATCAATGCCGTCATAACCGGCGTGTGGCTGGCCAATGATACCGGATATTTAAGACTTTCGATGGATGTCGTGCGACTTGGCAGGGTTACGGACTATATATGTATGCATATATGGATACTTCCGCTTCTGCTGTTCATCTATTCCGTTACCAGGCAGCGAAGGAAGCTCTATATGATATCGGCCTGTCTTCTTACCGGGGTCGATGTCGTCTTATTCCTTATATTCCGGTATGTGTGCGGCTTAGAGCCCGCTTTCATGGAATGGCATCTGATAATCTACTATCTGCTTGCAGTCATACTCATATCATTAATGCTTGTCAATGATGCGAAGTACTGCAAGGCAAGCGGCACCGCACAGGGACACAGGATTTTCTTTATTGGCCTGTCCGGCCTTGCGGTGAGTGCGATGGTGGATATCCTGATCTATCTGTCGGGAGCGCGCTATATGTCCGGCAGGGGTGGATTTGCCCGAATCGGATTCTTAGCCTTCTATGTGATGATGGCGCTTGATGTGATATATGCCTGGATGAAGGAGCAGACAGCGGTCAAGAGCGACAGGATCATCAATAAGATACTTCAGATCGCCGTTTCTTCGACTGATCCTGAGGTGAGTATCCGCTCTATAATCGAATACTTCGGCAGGGAGTTCGGAGCTCCCCACACCTATATATATGAGAACAGGAACGACGGTACTTTCCACAATACATATGAGTGGTATGCGGAAGATGCAGAAAGGCCGGATAATACGGATTATTACGATATTCCTTATGCCGGTCTTATCGATAAACTCTATGATGTGTTCATGAAAGATCACAGACTGATAGTGGATGATTCTGAGGAGACGCGCAGGCTTAACCCCGTGCTTCATTCTCTGATGACAAAGCTTAGGATCCGCAGGATGGTGGTGGGACCCCTTCAGGTCAATAATGAACTCATAGGTCTGTTCGGTGTGGATGATGCACCGAAGGAGCGCAGCACAGAGATGGCAGATATCATATGGCTTATGTCATACTTCGTTACACAGCTCATACTGCAGCGCAACGAGAAGAGGGATCTTGTGAGATACAGTTTCGTGGACAGTCTTACGGGTGCCGGCAACAGACGGGCGATGGTTGAGTTTGAGGTTAATAGGCGTGAGTTTAGACCTTACGGATTTGTAATGTGTGATATCAACGGACTCAAGAAGACCAATGACACATACGGTCACGAGGCCGGAGACAGACTTATCATAGATGTGGCACACAGCCTGACTGATGTGTTCGGCGCGGACAATGTATACCGTATGGGCGGAGATGAGTTCGCCGCTTATGCTTTTACCGGAAGTCAGGAAGAATTCGACAGCATGATGTCACATGTCAGGTCGCTCGTGGAGGCCAAGGGCAGGAGCGCTTCCTTCGGGGCGGTGTATGTCACGGATGATAAGATGAGTGCGGCCGAGATCCGTGAACAGGCCGACAGGCTCATGTACAGGGAAAAAGAAGAGTATTATAACGGTGCAAATGACAGGCGAAGCAGACAGTAACGGTACGAACACCGCCTGGGCCTGTTAAGTGATATAAGGAGGAATCAAAATGAGGAAATTACTTATCGGAGCGAAGCGCATGCTTGCAGGGATGCTCACGGCAGTTATGGTCGTAACGGCTCTGCCGGGCAGTGCGTTCGCGGAAGAAATCACGGGAGATCCCGTAAATGAGAGCGTGGAAGCAGTACAGGAAGTTGATACGGAGACTGCGGCTTCGGAGATTGAGAGTACTGAAGCAGCTGCAGTGACGGAAGAGACGGCTGAGACCACGGAAGCTTCAGAGACTGTCGAAGAGACGACGGAGACGGTATCTGAAGAGCCCGATACTGAGGAACTTACGGAGACGGAAGAAGTATCTGAGTCTGTCTCGGATGAGGAGAGCTCTGAGGAGATCGCTGAAGCGGATGCGGAAGAAACGGGGCTGGTATCCGTAGCATCGGAGTACACCGTCAATATCAGCGATGATATGGAACATGATCAATACACGATTAAGCCTTCTGAGTGCGTTATAAAGGGTGGTGATAACAGGTATTATGTGGAAAAAAATGTCGGCTATATCAAGGTAATACTCACGCTCGATCCGGACTATGAACTTGACGGAGACATAACTGCCACAATAAGCGGGGAGGCTGCTGTTGTATCTGTAGGTACGGTAACATATGATGATGGTGGCAGAACTGTGACCATATCGCATGATGAGAGCCAGAGGGCCATCGATGGTGATGTCGTGATCAGTGTCAATGTCAAGAGAATAGTATATGAGCATGAGATAGTGCTGCACAGAAATACGAAATTTATAGGCCTTGCTGAGGGCTGTACCGATAATGTCTCGTATGATGATAAGGACGGCATTATATATATTGAGAAGAACAGTTCGATCAATACTGTGGCTGCGTTTGAGATTGAGCCGCCATATAATAATGATGGCGTTATTATGTATGTCTATGAGGCCGGTGATACTGAATCTATTTATGAAGAAGACTTCCCGGATTGTGTATGTTCCGTTGATGAGGAATATATGTATAACAATCTCAGGATTGAAGTCTATAATTACAGAGCCACGATCCCGGTATCGATCGAAAATGCGACACTCAAGTGGGCCAATAATCCTTTTACTATTGATAAGGATCTGACCGATGGATGTATCAAGACAAAATATACTGGTTTTTATCTTAAGGTTGAGCCCGAAGAGGGATGTAAGAATCCGAAAGTTGTTTTAGAGTTCGGGTCTGAGAAAAAGACTCTTACAGAGGATGTGATCGGGTCGGGTGTCTATTATATTGACGGTGAAAACCTCTATGTGTATGACGACGGCAAAAGCCTCACAGGGATCACCGTGACGGCGGAAAATGAGAATAAGGTAGAAACGGTCATTAATCTTAAGGGCGCGACCGTTGACAGGAATACCGGGGTCGCGACCATCACTCAGGATCCCGGAACGGCCGTTTCATATGCCGTATCGGTCAACAGCGGCGGGGACCTTTCAGCCGTGCTTAACTCTGAGGTAAGTATTGCTGAGAGCGGTTCGAATATATCAGCTTCCATTGATGCTGATAAGAAGCTTCTTAAGATTACTACCGGAGAGTCTGTATTGGCGGATCCGGGCACATATACCCTGCAGTTTAAGAAGGGAAGCAAAAAGGTATGTCCCGATGTCAAGCTCGTTGTCAATGATAAGCCCAAGCAGTTTGCGGCTCCGACTGTCAAGGTCACGGCTGCGACAGATATAGGATTTATCCTCTCTCTCGGTCTTCCGAAGGGTATCAGTGATGAGAACTACAGTAATATCTTCTATGTGATAGAGGCTAAGGCCACAGGTGAATGCAGCGAAAATATGAAGCCTGAGTTTAAGGCGGTCATAGGCGGTGCAGAGATATCTTATGATCTTAAGCTTGCCAATAAAGATAACCCCGTCTTAGGAGATGGTGCGGCCCAGAAGTATGATATCAAGGTGACACTCGTACAGATAAAGGATGACGCAAAGTATTTGAATGAAAGCCGTTCGTTTGCGGATGATGTCACACTTATTAATCCCGGTACGGCTAAGGAGCTTAAGAAGCAGTCGACCAAGGATCCCTATTATGAGAACAAGCTTTCTTTGGTTAAGAAGACCACGACGATCACAAAAGGTCAGAAGAATGTACTCTTAGCGACAGCCAAGTTCTCTAAGAATACATCATATTGCAGGCTTACACGTGCGTCTCTGTATGATGAGAGCGGATCCTCTTGCGGTGATATTCTTGATATTACGGAAGACGGACAGGGGATAAAGCTCACAAAATCCAACAAGCTCAGCCCGGGCAAGTATACACTTGTTGCTTATCCTGAGCTCCCGGAAGGTTCATATGTGGCTGCGACGCTTTCGATCACCGTAAAATCCAGGGTAGAGGATATCACGGTTAAGGTTCCTTCCCATACGATATATAAGAAGGGCAATAAGGCTGCGACGATGAAGCTGTCTGCTGTCGTAACAGGCTCCACCGATTATATCGGTAAGGTAGTTAAGCCTGCCAACAGCAAGCTTGTCTGGGAAGTTGACGGAAATGAGACGATAAAGAAGTATGTAACATGTAAGAACGGTAAGATCACTGTAGCCAAGGGTTATACACTTTCAGCCGATCCGGATGAGAATGTATTTGATGTAATAGTCAGGGCGGCCGATCTTGGTGAAGACGGTGCATCTGAATCCGCAGGTACGTTCCTTATAACCTCAGAGTCCGTAACACCGGCCTCAATGTATATAGGTGCGGTTGAAGGAGCCGCAAGGAATCCCGAATCGCATCTTTCGTCCAATCTTGATTCCAAGGAACTTGTCATAAAGGATGAAAAGGGCAATACCTTAGACCTTAGCGGAATGACGGTTACTGTAAGTCCAAAGACGGGCCTTAAGGTAAACAGTTATGATCATAAGGTCAGTGTGGATAAGACAGGCACATATACCATTAAGGCGACTTCCAATGACGGAAGCAAGAAGTCGATATCCCGTAAGTTTGTCGTAGCGAGTGCACCGTTGGATGCTGAGCAACCCTATAATGTGGCATATCAGTATATGAATAACGGCGGAACGACTAAGATGCTGGATATCACGGAAGGTCGTGCAGAAGCAACCGGTGTATCTATGATAATGGTCTGGGCGGAACCCAAAGTGACAGCTCCTGCCAATTCGGACGATATTGCAGATGTCAAAGTAAGTGTCAGTGTCAGGAACGGCAAAAAGATAAAGATCAGTTCCGCCGGTGAGATGCCTGACGGAATGATGCTCATAAAGCCTGATGCCCGTGCGGAGGCGGTGACCATTACCGTTAAGAGTACGGATAAGAAGGTTAAGTTTGAGGAGAAGACTGTCATCACGATCAAAAAGGACAGTGTGACCATGACTCCGGATAAGAAGACATATGAGACTTATATAACGGATGATATCGAGAGGACCCTGTCATTTACATTAAGTGATGAAGTGACTGTATCTGAAGGCAAGACTGCAAAGGTATGCCTTGTTCCTGAGGACTCTTATTATTCGGCAAAACCGGAAAAAATGGAGGCTATTGTGTCCTTATACAGCTGCCTGGAGAATAATCTTGAAACCTCGATAGAGGGCAAAAACGTAAAGACAAGCGGATACATGTTGGACGGCTCCGGATATATCCCTGCAGGTACGTACACATTCTATGCTGCACTGTGCGAAGGAGTACAGAAGGATAAAAGATTTGATGTATCAAAAACACTTACGCAGCCCGTTAAGGTGACGATCAAGGTCAAGAATGTTCCCAAGCCTTCGGCGACTCTCTCTCCCAAGGCGACGATTGGGAGCGTGGCCGGCTCAGAAGAAAAGTTAGCCTTTAAGAGCAAGAAGAATGTTCTCTGGCTTTGGACGAAGAATGTATTCAATAACAGCCAAGGCGGCAAGGTTAACAATTTCGCCAAGTATTTTTACGTAGACAGTGACGATGAAAATATCATTCTTTACAGGAAAGATACACCGATAGATGATAAGGATGTCACCATAGTCAAGGTAAAGGGCAAGGAAGTCAGGACGATCACGGGATGGATAGGATACGATATCGTCGGTCTGGATGATGATACGATAGTGCATAAATGTGAGAAGATAACCGTGACCCTGGAATAAGAAAACACTTGCATTCTGACGCAAACGGTGCTAGTATATATGAGGTTAATGGATTAAGTGTTAAAGGTGAACCGGCGAGGTTCACCTTTTTCATGCCCACTGAAGCGTGCATGAAGCGCCCCGCGCACCGAACACGCAAGCGCTCCGGGCCTATTAACCGACAGGAGGAATCTATGAATAAAAAGGATATCGAGTCTAAGACCGAAGAGCTCCTTACGCCGGTCGCACAGGCAAACGGCGTATCCATATATGATGTGGAATATGTCAAGGAGGGAAGCGACTACTACTTAAGGGCCTATATCGACAAGGAAGGCGGAGTCACGATAGATGACTGTGAAAATGTGAGCAGGGCTCTCAATCCTCTGCTTGATAAAGAGGATTACATCGATGATGCCTACATCTTAGAGGTCAGCAGTCCGGGACTTACGCGTAAGCTCACGAAGCCGAGGCATTATCTTAACAGCTTAGGTAAGGAAGTAGAACTTAAGACATATAAGCCGGTAGACGGCAGCAAGGAATTTGAAGGAACTCTGATCCAATATGACAATGGTGTCATAACGATAGAATCGGACGGAAATAAACTGAACTTTAAGGAAGAGGATGTAAGCGTCATAAAGCTTGCGTTCATCCCATAGAAGCTAAGTATCAATATAGATAATAAGACCATTACTGCATATTACACAGAGAAATTAGTAAGAAAGGAAAAGAGATGAACAAGGAATTAGTTGAAGCACTGGATATGCTTGAGAGCGAGAAGGAGATAAGCAAGGAGACATTGTTCCTGGCCATAGAGGATTCTCTTCTCATTGCATGCAAGAACCATTTCGGCAAGGCAGATAATGTCAAGGCTGAGGTAGACAGAGAGACCGGAGATTTCCACGTATATGCCGAGAAAGAGATCGTCAAGGATCCCGAGGATGTAGTGGACAAGATTGAGCAGATCTCACTGGCTGATGCCAAGGAACTTGACAAGAAGGCCAAGGCCGGCGGCAAGATCAAGGTGGAGATACAGAGCAAGGAATTCGGCCGTATCGCCATTCAGATCGCCAAGAACGTGATCCTTCAGAAGATCCGTGAGGAAGAGAGAAACGTGATCTTCAATCAGTTCAACGAGAAGGAGAAGCAGGTTGTGACAGGTATCGTTCAGAGATTCGTGGGCGACAACATCTCAATCAACCTCGGCAGGGCAGATGCACTTTTAAGCCGCAGCGAGCAGGTTCCGACAGAGCATTTCAGATCCAATGAGCGTATCAAGGTATATATCATAGAAGTCAAGAACACCAATAAGGGGCCCAGAATCCTCGTGAGCCGTACACATCCCGAGCTTGTCAAGAAGCTCTTCGAGTCAGAGGTATCGGAGATCGCCGACGGAACAGTTGAGATCAAGTCGATCGCCAGAGAGCCCGGCAGCCGTACCAAGATGGCAGTATGGAGCAACAATCCCAATGTGGATCCCGTGGGCGCATGTGTCGGTATGAACGGAACCAGAGTCAATTCCATTGTGGATGAACTCAAGGGTGAGAAGATAGATATCGTATGCTGGGATGATAATCCGGGCGTGCTCATTCAGAACGCACTGTCACCGGCCAAGATAGTTGCAGTGTTCGCCGATCCCGATGAGAAGACGGCCAAGGTCGTTGTACCTGACTATCAGCTCTCACTTGCGATCGGTAAGGAAGGACAAAATGCGCGCCTTGCAGCCAGACTTACGGGTTATAAGATCGACATCAAGTCCGAGACTCAGGCCAAGGATGCACCCGGATTCAGATATGAAGACTACGAGTACGACGAGGATGAGTACGAGTACGAATATGAAGAAGGCGAGTACGAGGAAGGTGAGTACGCCGAAGAGGGTGAATATGTCGAAGAAGGCGAATACGTTGAGGATGGCGAGATCGTCGAGGAAGAGAATATCGAGGAAGCAGCAGACGCATCCGAGGAATAAGGAGCGGATAGGTATATGGAACCACTCAGAACCTGCATAGGCTGCGGTCAGGTAATGCCGCAGGAAAAGCTTATAAGGATAAACCGTGACAAAACCGGCCGTATAAGCGTGGATACGGACAGACGTCTTCCCGGAAGGGGAGCCTACATATGCGGGAGCGAGGACTGTGTGGACAAGGTCCTTAAGAAGCGCAAGCTGAACAAGGCGTTTCGCACGGAAGTGGAACCTGAGATATACGAACTCATCCGTGAGGAGATTAAGAATCGAGGTAAGATTGAAAAATGACAGAATACTGTCCATGCTGGGACTGGCCGCCAAAGGAGGCAAAATCGCAAGCGGTGAATTCCAGACGGACAAGGCGATCAAGGAAGGTAAGGCGCATCTGGTGATAGTCGCAACGGATGCATCTGACAACACAAAGAAGGACTTTCACGATGCCTGCAGCTACTACAAGGTTCCCTACAGAGAGCGGGGCACCAAGGACGAGCTGGGCAGGAGCATCGGCAAGGAATACAGGGCAATGGTCGCCGTGACGGATGAGGGTTTTGCTAAGGCGATATTACGTAAGGAGGAAACAGATGGCTAAGATGAGAGTACATGAGCTCGGCAAGGAGCTTGGAATAGAGAGTAAGGAGATAATAGCCTTCCTTAACGGCAAGGGCTTGGAGATCAAGTCCGCATCATCAGGACTTGAGGATGATCAGGTCGAGATGGTTAAGAAGGGGTTGGGCGGAAAAACCGAGGCAACTGAGGCTAAGGCTAAGCCGAAGAAGACTGAGAGCTCCGTGGCGACCACCGGGGACGAGGCTAAGCCTGATGCAGTTAAGACAGAAGCTAAGTCCGCTGAGAAGAAGGCAACTTCGGAAAAGGCGGCGGATAAGCCTGCAGAAAAGCCGGCAGAAAAGCCTGCGGACAGACCGGTTAAGAAGGTTGCACCTCCGGCAGGAGCAGGACAGGGTGCACCCGTTAAGAAGAAAAAGAACATAATCATAGTAGGAGGTCAGGGCAATAACAGGCAGCAGGGCGGAAGACCTCCGATGCAGGGCGGCGCTCCGGCACACAGAGTGCCTGTCAACAGTCAGGGAAGACCCATCCAGTTAGGGCCCAACCAGATGATCAACAAAGCCACGGGTAAGATAATGGAGAAGCTTCCTCCTAAGGTAAAGGAAGTAGAAGAAGTCATACCTGAGACTACGGCACCGGTAGAGAACGTGTCGGGAAACGGAGCAAGTGATGCGCAGAGCAGGGATAATAGAAACAGCGAAAGCAGAAGCGCGGGCAGCAAGGACACTCGCACAGGCAGGAGCCAGGGCGGGCAGAATAATCAGGGTCCTGACAGGAGCAGCGGTGCTCCTGACCGTAGTCAGAGAGGAAATGAAAGAAAGACAGATAGATTCGGACAGAATAGACCCGGTCAGAACCAGGGCAGAGGATTTCAGGCACCGGATGTGCCGTCGTCTAAGCCGGGCTCAGGAAACGGGCGTAAGAATGTTAACGACAAAGACAGACGGTCTAAGAAAGACGCTATCTACGAAGAAGAAGATGTAAAGATCAAGAACAAGGCAGGCAGGTTCATCAAGCCCGAGAAGAAGGAAGAGCCTGTTGAGGAGATCAAGGTCATCACTCTTCCCGAGGTTCTTACAATAAGAGAACTGGCAGAGAAGATGAAGATGCAGCCTTCTGCGATAGTCAAGAAACTCTTCTTACAGGGTCAGGTAGTGACCGTGAACCAGGAGATCTCTTATGAAGATGCCGAGAACATCGCCATCGAGTTCGATATCATGTGCGAACAGGAAGTCAAGGTTGATGTCATCGAAGAACTCCTTAAGGAAGAGGATGATCCTGCAGAGACACTCGTTGAGAGGGCTCCCGTTATCTGTGTAATGGGTCATGTCGATCACGGTAAGACTTCGCTTCTTGATGCGATACGTAAGACCAATGTCACCGACAAGGAAGCCGGTGGTATCACACAGCATATCGGTGCTTACACGGTCAAGGTTGGCGATCGTAAGATCACGTTCCTGGATACACCCGGACATGAGGCTTTCACTGCGATGAGAATGCGTGGTGCGAATGCCACGGATATAGCCATCCTTGTAGTCGCTGCCGATGACGGTGTGATGCCTCAGACGGTTGAGGCCATCAACCATGCAAGGGCAGCAGGCATCGAGATAATCGTGGCTGTCAACAAGATAGATAAGCCCAATGCCAATATAGATAAGGTCAAGCAGGAACTGGCTGAATACGAGCTTATTCCCGAGGACTGGGGCGGAAGCACCGTATTCGCTCCCGTATCTGCCAAGAGCGGAGAAGGTATCAAGGAACTCCTCGATATGGTTCTCTTAACAGCTGATATTCTTGAGCTTAAGGCCAATCCCAAGCGTAAGGCAAGAGGTCTCGTCATCGAGGCTGAGCTTGATAAGGGAAGAGGTCCCGTTGCCACCGTACTCGTGCAGAAGGGTACGCTTAAGGTCGGTGACTTTATCTCGGCCGGAGCCAGTCACGGTAAGGTCCGTGCCATGATAGATGACAAGGGCAGAAGAGTCAAGGAAGCAGGTCCTTCGATACCTGTCGAGATCCTTGGTCTTAATGATGTACCCGGAGCAGGTGAAGTGTTCATAGCTCATGAGTCAGACAAGCAGGCCAAGCAGTTCGCTGATACATTCTTAGCTCAGAGCAAGGTTAAGAAGCTTGAAGAGACCAAGTCAAAGATGAGCCTGGATGATGTATTTGCCCAGATCCAGGAGGGTAACCTCAAGGAGCTCGACCTCATCGTCAAGGCAGACGTACAGGGTTCAGTGGAAGCAGTCAAGCAGAGTCTTACCAAGCTGTCCAACGAGGAAGTCGTGGTCAAGTGCATTCACGGCGGTGTCGGTGCGATCAACGAATCAGATGTATCTCTGGCAGCCGCATCCAATGCGATCATCATCGGTTTCAATGTACGTATCGATGCTCTGGCCAAGGAGACTGCAGACAGAGAAGGCGTGGATGTGAGACTCTACAAGGTCATCTACCAGGCTATAGACGATATAGAAGCAGCCATGAAGGGAATGCTGGATCCCGTGTTCGAAGAGAAAGTCATCGGACATGCGGAGATCCGTCAGATATTCAAGGCATCCGCAGTGGGCAATATCGCGGGTTCATATGTGCTTGACGGTATGTTCACCAGAGGCTGTAAGATCAGGATCACCAGAGAGGGTGAGCAGATATACGAGGGAGCTCTTGCATCCCTTAAGAGATTTAAGGATGATGTCAAGGAAGTCAAGGCAGGCTTCGAGTGCGGTCTTGTATTCGAAGACTTCGACAGCTTTGCGGAACTTGATGTCGTAGAGGCTTATGAGATGGTAGAGGTACCCAGGTAATGCGTAAGAGTAGTGTAAAGTATGAACAGAGAAACGAAGAGGTACTTCGTGCACTGGCGGATATAATAAGGACTGAGGTCAAGGACCCCAGGGTTCCCGAGATGACATCGGTCCTGTCCGTTGAAGTGACTCCCGACCTCAGCAACTGTAATGCATATATAAGCGTTTTCGGCGATGATGAGACTGCAGAGAACGCTCTTAAGGGACTTAACAGTGCGTCGGGATATATAAGGAACCAGCTGGCAAGGATGCTCAACTTAAGGCATACGCCGGAACTTAAGTTCCTCTTGGACCGTTCGATAGCATACGGCGTGGATATGATGAGCCGTATCGATGAGGTCATAGCGAAAGATGATGAAGCCCGTGCGGCGAGAAATGATGGATAAGATAACAGAGATATTAGACGGAGTCAAGAGCATAGGTATCACAGGACATATAAGACCCGACGGAGATTGCGTGGGGTCCACCCTCGGTATGTACATGTATCTGAAAAAGATATGTGACAGTGATGTCATAATTGACATCATCCTGGATGATCCGCCAAAGATATTCGACTGTATAAAGTGTTTTGATGACATTAAGCCTTATCCAAGGAGACAGGCCTATGATCTCTTTATGGTCATAGATACGTCGCCTGACAGGATCGGCCCTGCCGAGCCCGGATTCACGAAGGCTAAAAAGACCGTCAATATCGATCATCATATCTCCAACCCCGGCGGAGGAGAAATCAACTATATCGATCCCGATGCCAGTTCAGCGTCTGAACTGGTATACAGGCTTATTGACAAAGATCAACTGGATAAGGACATAGCAACGGCCATATATATAGGCATAGCGCATGATACAGGGGTGATGCAGTATTCCAACACATCGCCCGAGACACTTCGTATCATGGCTACTCTTATAGAATATGGCTTTGATTTTCCCGCGCTCATAGACCTGACCTTCCATGAGAAGACATATGTGCAGAATCAGGTATTGGGCAGAGCACTCACTGAGAGCCTCCTGCTCTTAGACGGCAGGCTCATAGTGAGCGGCCTCAACACCGAGATCATGCGGTTCTACGGTATCACCAGCAAGGATATGGACGGCATAGTCAATCAGCTTCGTTACACCAAGGGTGCGGAAGTCGCAGCCTTCATGTACGAGCTTGAACCGGGCCTGTGGAAGATAAGCCTCCGTTCCGGAGGACTTGTCAACGTGGCCAAGGCAGCAGAACACTTCTCAGGCGGCGGACACGTCCGTGCCTCAGGCTGCAACATCCGAGGCACCTACGACGAAGTGATCGCGGCGCTGGCAGCCGAGATCAAGCAACAGTTGCCTTAGCCCGTGTCTTCCGGCGCGATATACGCCCTTCAGACTCAGTATTCCTCGGCTGCTGCCAAGACGAAAATGCACGAAATGAACAGGCAGCAGACGGGTCGCGGGAAGCGGCATCCATGCCGTACCCGCTCAAAAGTGCATCCCTGCACTTTTGCCCCTGCGGGTTTAGCATTTTCTGTAGCAGCTAGCCTCGTCATATTCGTCTTCCGGGCGTATATCGCGCCGGCAGACACTTACTTAGGTAATATGTATAACGGACTGATAAACGTATATAAAGAAGCAGGATTCACTTCATTCGATGTGGTGGCGAAGCTGAGGGGAATATTAGGACAGAAGAAGATAGGACATACGGGGACGCTGGATCCGGATGCGACGGGAGTTCTGCCGGTCGTAGTAGGAAATGCCACGAAGCTTGTGGAGATGCTTACGGATAAGCAGAAGGAGTATGTGGCTGAGTTCGTGCTTGGGATAACCACCGATACCCAGGATATTTCGGGCAAGGTGACGGAGAGACGAGAAGTCACATGCTCGGAAGATGACATCCGTGTCATAATAGATACCTTCGTCGGAGATATCATGCAGATTCCTCCGATGTATTCGGCTCTCAAGGTAGACGGTAAGAAACTGTATGAACTGGCAAGAGAAGGCAAGACAGTGGAACGTAAGCCCCGTCCCGTGACGATACATGAGATTGAGATACTGTCAATCGATATGGATGGGAATAAAGAGACTGACGAAGCGTCTGCAGGTGCCATGACAGCCGGACCGAAGATATCCATCCGTGTAGTCTGCTCGAAGGGCACATACATCCGTACATTGTGCAATGATATCGGAGAAAAGCTTGGATGCGGCGGAACGATGACATCACTTAAGCGCACGATGTCCGGGCAGTTCCGTATCGAAGAAGCTCATACGCTTGCAGAGATCGAGGACTATATAAAGTCCGGCCGCTCAGATGAGATAATCACACCGACGGATGCGATATTTGCCGACTTACCGAGATATATGGTCAAAGGCCCGGAACTCAAACTTGTGCAAAACGGCAATCAGATCGCCATACCGTCATCTGATGCCAAGGAAATACGGATATACTCGGATACGGAGTTTATAGCTCTGTACGAACAAAAGAATCCAAAACAGAATATATACAAACCAAAATATATGTTCCTCTGATCGTCTCGATCATCTCCGTGCGGACCTCGAACAACGGGCATGAGCACGGACCATAATGAACAATGGAAGTAATTAGAGAAACCACGGATTTTCATATAGAGCGCCCCACGGCGGTATGCATAGGGAAGTTTGACGGTGTGCACATGGGTCATAAGAAGCTTATCGAGAAGATAGTGGCCCAGAAGAGCGCAGGCCTGATTCCCACGGTGTTCACCTTCGATCCGTCGCCTGAGGAATTGTTCTCAGGAGTGCACAGTAACCCGATTTACACAAGGTTTAGGAAGCAGGAACTGCTCGAAGAACTGGGGATAGAGCTGGTCATAGAGTACCCTCTCACATTCGAGACGGCGGCTGTGGATCCCGTGGAATTCGTTGAGAAGATACTGGTGGAGAGTCTTCATATGAGGTATATCGCAGCCGGTCCGGACTTATCTTTCGGAAAGGGCGGCAAGGGCGATAAAGCGCTCATAGAAGCGCTTTCCTTAAGACTCGGATATAAGGTTGAGATAATAGACAAGGTTGAATACGAAGGCGAGGACATAAGTTCGAGCCGCATCAGAGAGGCCATAGACAGAGGAGAGCTTAACAGAGCAGAGAGGATGCTGGGAAGATCATGAGTTTTGACATTTTGCTTACATTGTGCGGAGGTCTGGGTCTTTTCCTGTTCGGAATGAGCCAGATGAGTAACGGAATAGAGAAGGCTGCCGGTGCGAAGTTGAGGAGCATCCTCGAGATGTTCACGCGCAACAGGCTGACCGGTATGATAGTCGGCATACTTTTTACCGGTATCATACAGTCGTCGAGCGCATGTACCGTCATGGTGGTCAGCTTCGTTAACTCGGGCCTTATGAGCCTGTATCAGGCTGCGGGAGTGATATTCGGTGCCAATATCGGTACGACCGTCACCTCACAGTTGGTATCGTTTAACTTAAGCAAGATCGCTCCTATCTTCGTGCTCATCGGCATCATAGTAGTCATGTTCATGCACAATGAGATGGCAAAGAAGATAGGCGACATAGTACTGGGCTTCGGTGTGCTGTTCATGGGCCTGTCCATCATGAGCGGTGCCATGGGCCAGATGAAGGAACACGCGGAAGTAGTGGAAGCACTGTCGGGTCTTCACAGTCCGATCGTGGCCGTGATACTCGGAACATTGGTCACGGCGGTCATTCAGAGTTCATCCGTGACGGTATCGATCCTCTTGCTCATGGCCAATCAGGACCTCATCAGTATCAACATAGTCCTGTACGTGATACTCGGATGTAACATAGGAGCCTGTGCTTCGGCCATGCTCGTTTCACTCTCCGGTAAGAAGGATGCCAAGAGGACGGCGCTCATCCATCTGTTGTTCAATGTGATAGGTACCGTCCTGTTCTTCGTGCTGTTCTTAGTTGCCGAGGATCCGATCATCGGTATGCTGCAGCACATCTCGGCCGACAATGGTCGTCTGGTGGCTAATGCGCATACGCTTATCAAGATCACCCAGGTGCTCATTCTTTTCCCCTTCTCGTCACTGATAGTCAAACTGACATATCTGCTGGTTCCGGGCGAGGACAAGAAGATAAGTTACAGAGAGAGCTTCACTCTCAAGTATATCGGCGACAGGGTTGTGTTCAATCCGGCTACGGCCGTGGTCGAGGTCGTCCGCGAGATCGAGCGTATGGCTGACCTTGCAAGCGAGAACTTAAACCGTGCGATGAACGCTCTGATCACTCTTGATCAGGAGGATATAGATGAGGTATACGAGGTTGAGAAGAACATCAACTTCCTCAATCACTCGATCACCAATTACCTCGTGAAAATCAACCAGTTAAATCTGCCGATCGAGGACCTTAAGAGCATCGGCGCGCTCTTCCATGTCGTCAACGATATTGAGAGGATCGGCGACCATGCGGAGAATGTAGCGGACAATGCCAGACTCCGTAAGGAGAAGGGTCTGTCGTTCTCCAAGGATGCTCAGCGCGAGATGGGTCTGATGATGGATAAGGTCAACGATATCGTGCGATTCTCCGTCGAGATGTTCGCACAGGGCAAGATCGAGCACATGACTCATATCAGCAAGCTCGAGGATGAGATCGATGAGCTTGAACGCAAGTATCAGAAGCATCACATCGAGAGGCTTACCAAGAATGAATGTACACCCGAGGCAGGCATGATTTTCTCGGATATCGTGTCGGGGCTTGAGAGAGTGGCTGACCACGCCATCAACATCGCCTTTGCCATACAGGAAAGTGAGAATGAACAAAATGCCCAGTAAGTGGATTTCAAGGGTTCAACTGCATATAACGGTAAAAATATGGGCGACTGCGACAGTGGCCCTCTTAGCGTTTTTACTGCCCGGTGCGACCGCAAGAGCCGCTACGGTGTCGGAGAGCATCAAGGGAGCGGGATCCGGAACCGTCATCGACGGATTCTATACGTCTGATGAGTATAAGGAAGCGGCCAAGGGAGTCGCGGCTTACGGATACGAAAACCTGGGTATTGCCAACGTGGACAATCACTTAAATGTCAGAGAAGAGCCCAATGAGGACGGCAAGATATTGGGTAAGATGACGAACAATGCAGCCTGTGAGATCCTCGGAAGAGAGGGTGATTGGGTGCATATTAAATCCGGTAAGGTCGAAGGCTATTGCCATTCGGATTATCTCCTGACAGGACAGATAGCACTTAAGCGCGCTGAAGAAGTTATCGTGCTCGAGGCTGAATCCACGTCGGGCGGACTCAGAGTCAGAGAAGAGCCCAGTACTGAATCCGGGATACTTACACTCATGGGCGAGGGCGAGAGACTCGAAGTTGTTGAGGAAGAGAAGGACGGCTGGATCAAGGTCATGGTGGATGATCAGGAAGGCTTCATCTCCGCGGAGTTTGCCGTGATCAAGGAAGAACTTGATACGGCGATGACGATCACTGAGCTTTTATACGGCCAGGGTGTGTCTGATGTCAGAGTCGATCTGTGTCAGTATGCCAAGCAGTTTGTGGGCAATCCCTATGTATGGGGCGGAACGAGCCTTACGAAGGGTGCCGACTGTTCGGGATTTGTCTTAAGCGTGTTCGGCAAGTACGGATATTCACTGCCGCATTCATCGGCGGCACAGTCCAAGATGGGCAGCAAGATCACATTGGGGCAGGCCAAGCCCGGAGATCTGATATTCTACAGTAACGGATCGCGCGTTAATCACGTGGCGATATACATAGGCGGCGGGATGATAGTCCATGCATCCAACCCCAGAACGGGAATAAGACTTCAGAACGCCACATATCGTTCGATAGCAACAGTCCGCAGGATCATCCAAGATTAACCGTCCGGTGGACGGTTAATCCCTCCGGGAAGAGTGGGATACAAGGCAGACTGACGAGTAACACGTCCGTGGGAATATTAACGATATGCATTTGTGGTATAATAGTGTTCAGAGGACTTGATGATGACTTTTAAGGATTTCTGTGATTTCTTCAAACGGCGTAATGTCATGTTGATCGAGTATTCGGTCATGTTTGTTGCGACCGTAATTTCCATACTGCTTCTTCATGACAGACTGGACAGCAAGACTCTTTTGGCTGAATACTCCAATCGTCTGACCATTTCCGGCGAATACAGTGTAGATAACGGCAATACGTTCATACCGTATCATAACTATGATGAGATCGATATGAGGAAGATCGAAAATCTCATCATCAGAGGTACGTTCGATCAGGATGTCAAGGCGGGGCATAATGTATATATGTTCCTCAACTATATCGAGGCCGCGGTATATGTCAATGACAGGATAGTATATACCAACGATCCGGATGTGGCATACTGCTGGGATGCCATAGATTCGGTCGCTTTCGGACCGCATGATGTGGTGAAGATCGAACTGAGATCCAAGAGAAAGACGGCCGTCAATGTCGCGTTCATGCAGTTTCTGGACAGGATGTGCGATTCCACCAAGAATGAAGTGCTGCTGCGGATGTTACGGCGTGATGTGATACGGATACTCGGAGAGATGATCCTCCTTATCATCGGTATCATGGTCATACAGACATACTTTGAGTCCGTGCGCGCCGGGAAGAGTGATGTATCGGGGATATTATCCTGCGGTGCAAGTATAATCGTCGGAGCTTTTTCGTGCTTTATCAATGCCGATTATATAACTCTGCTGCTGCCGCAGTTTGAACTGCTCGAGTATATCGATTCACTTACTCAGATATATGTGGTCGTATTCGCGATCTCCTACTTAAGGAGATATATGAAAGATCCCCTGAGCAAGCGTAATTCGGGCGTGATACTGGTATTCTCGTATAATGTTACGTTTATCTATATCCTGTGGAGGACATTCTCGCCGAACTCGTCTTTTGAGGCCATGGTTCCGATAGCGATACTCGGCATCCTGGCTGTCCCCTACTTCATCATTCTGCTTATTAATGATCTTAAGGCTCAGAGTACCCGTACGGCGCGTACCGTGGGAATCAATGCGATGATACTGTTTGCCTGCGTAGCGCTCGAACTCCTGCATTATCTGGTAACCGGAACATATGTGGTAGATCTGTTTGAACTGGGTATGCTGGCTTTCGGTATCGGACAGTATATAGTCATCGTCGAAGAGAATGCCCAGTCAAGGGCCGAAGCATCAAGAGCAAGAGAGCTTGAGAGCGAGCTCATGCAGAGCCAGATCAATATTATGGTGAGCCAGATACAGCCGCACTTTATGTACAATGCGCTCAGCACCATCAGAGCACTTATCAATAAGAATCCGGAGGAAGCAAGGAATGCCATTGATTTCTTCACCAAGTATATAAGAGCCAACATGGATTCGCTTTCGCTTAAGAGTGCTATACCCTTTAAGAAGGAGATGGAGCATGTTGAGAGCTATCTCTATATAGAGAAGCTGCGCTTCGGAGATAAGCTAAAGATCAATTATGATATACAGACTGAGGACTTTAAGATCCCGTGCATGACAGTACAGACTCTGGCGGAAAATGCGGTAAAACACGGGCTTTTAGCTAAGGCTGAAGGGGGCACGCTTACCATAAGGAGCAGGGAGACCGCCAATTGCTTCGAGGTACAGATCGAGGATAACGGAGTGGGCTTCGATACATCCGAAAGACATGATGATTCAAGATCGCATGTAGGTATTGAAAACTCAAGGAAGAGACTTGCGGCCCTGTGCGGCGGAACCCTTTCGATAGGGAGCAAAGTGGGAGTGGGAACGACGATAACCATCACTATTCCCAAGGTAACGGTCAGGGACAGTAACGGGATAATAGAGATGGAGTTATAGACGGATTGTTAGATTACATCAAGGGGATAAGAAGATGAGAGTTATAGCGGTAGATGATGAACAGATAATACTTGACGATTTTGTCGACATGTTAAAGGGAATGAGCGAAGTCACGGCTGTTGAAGGATTTACGGATTGTGACAAGGCGCTTGCCTATATCAGTGAGAATGATGTGGATGTGGCATTTATGGACATCCATATGAGGGGTATGGACGGTATAACTTTGGCTAAAAGAGCCAAGGCCATAAAGCCCTCATTGAACATCATCTTCCTGACCGCTTATCCCGAATACTCACTTGATGCCATGAAGATGCATGCATCCGGGTATCTGGTCAAGCCGGCGATAGAGGAGGATGTCCGTAAGGAGTTAAGGGATCTTCGAGTTCCTCCGGAATCAGGCAGCGGGCTTCGCGTCAAGGTCCAGTGCTTCGGCAATTTCGAGGTCTATATAGATTCTTGTCCCTGTCCATTTAAGTACATCAAGACCAAGGAACTGTTCGCATATCTTATAGACAGGAAGGGCGCGTTCTGCTCAAACGGTGAGATACTTGCGGCTCTGTGGGAAGACAAGGAGATCACCGTATCGCTTGAGAACTATCTTCGCAATCTTGTAAGCGACTTAAGACAGGTCTTAAAGGAATATAAGCTTGATGATGTGATGAACAAGAAGAAGGGCATGATACGCATAGTTCCCGAGCTCATAGACTGTGACTATTACAAGTGGATCGAGGGCGATCCGGTGGCCATCAACTCATTTTCCGGCGAATATATGAGCCAGTACAGTTGGGCCGAGGCCACTCTTGCGGGAATTGTCAGCAAAGATATGTGAACTAACACTTGCATAGAATGAATGCGTGTGATATTATAGTTCAGTATGCGGCTCTCGCTCAGACCGAGGCTACTCCGGCCCGGGCTTGGTGGGAAGCTTAGTTTCTACAGAAAAGGAGAAAAGAAATGATCGCAAAAGAGAAGAAAACAGACATTATCAACCAGTTTGCCAGGAAACCCGGCGATACAGGTTCTCCGGAAGTGCAGATAGCTGTTCTTTCGGCTCGTATCAATGAGCTCACGGAGCATCTTAAGGCTAACCCCAAGGATCACCACTCAAGACGTGGTATGTACAAGATGATAGGTAAGAGAAGAGGACTTCTTGATTACCTTATGAAGACAGACCTTGAAGGGTACAGAACGCTCATCGAGAAGCTTGGTATCAGAAGATAATTTTGTGCTCAATATGGGGACGGAGATACTCTGTCCCCATTTTTTCGCTTGATAGATATAACCCGAGACCACTTATAAGTACATTGGCATCGGTGGTCGGTGCGCTTATAAGTAGTTTCGGTTCCTCTATCAAGTGAAGATAACATATTTTTACAAGACAGGAGGAAACAAATGTACAAGACATTCACAATGGAACTGGCCGGTCGTACACTCAGTGTTGACGTAGGCCGTGTAGGAAAGCAGGCTAACGGATGTGCATTCATGCACTACGGCGATACGACAGTATTGTCAACGGCAACCGCAAGCGAGAAGCCCAGAGACGGCATCGACTTCTTCCCCTTAAGCGTTGAGTATGAGGAGAAGATGTACGCTGTAGGCAAGATGCCCGGCGGATTTAACAAGAGAGAGGGTAAGGCATCTGAGAACGCTGTTCTTACGAGCCGTGTCATCGACAGACCCATGCGTCCCCTCTTCCCCAAGGATTATCGTAACGATGTAACACTTAACAACATGGTTATGTCAGTAGATCCCGCATGCAGACCTGAGCTCGTTGCTATGTTAGGAGCTGCTATCGCAACATCTATCTCAGACATTCCCTTCGACGGTCCCTGCGCTACCACTCAGGTAGGCATGATCGACGGTGAGTTCATCATCAACCCTTCTCAGGAGCAGTGGAAGATTGGCGACCTCAATCTTACAGTAGCATCTACCAAGGAAAAGGTCATCATGATCGAGGCAGGTGCCAACGAGATTCCCGAGGCTAAGATGATCGAGGCTATATACAAGGCTCATGAGGTCAATCAGGAGATCATCGCATTCATCGACAAGATCGTGGCTGAATGCGGTAAGCAGAAGCATGAATATGTAAGCTGCGCAATGCCGGATGCTCTTATGGAAGAGCTTAAGAGACTCGTTCCTCCGGAGGAGATGGAGAAGGCAGTATTCACGGACGAGAAGCAGGTTCGTGAGGAGAATATCAGAAATATCAAGGATAAGCTTGCAGAGCAGTTTGCCGATAATGAGGAATGGCTTGCGCTTATTGATGACGCTGTATATCAGTATGAGAAGAAGACTGTACGTAAGATGATCCTCAAGGATCACAAGCGTCCTGACGGCAGAGAGATCACACAGATCCGTCCTCTTGCCGCTGAGGTTGACCTGATTCCCAGAGTTCACGGTTCTGCAATGTTTACAAGAGGTCAGACTCAGATCTGTAACGTTGTAACACTCGCACCTTTATCAGAGATGCAGAAGATAGACGGTCTCGATGCCAATGAGACATGCAAGAGATACATACATCAGTATAACTTCCCTGCATACTCAGTTGGTGAGACCAAGGTTAGCCGCGGTCCCGGACGTAGAGAGATCGGTCACGGTGCACTCGCAGAGAGAGCACTTATTGCAGTCCTTCCTTCAGAGGAAGAGTTCCCTTATGCCATCCGTGCCGTATCGGAGACATTCGAGTCTAACGGTTCTACATCAATGGCTTCAACCTGTGCTTCATGTATGTCACTCATGGCAGCAGGTGTTCCGATCAAGAAGATGGTAGCCGGTATCTCATGCGGACTTGTAACGGGAGATACTGATGATGATTTCGTACTTCTTACCGATATCCAGGGTCTCGAGGACTTCTTCGGCGACATGGACTTCAAGGTAACGGGTACTACAGAGGGTATCACGGCCATCCAGATGGATATCAAGATTCACGGTCTTACAAGACCCATCGTTGAGGGTGCCATCGCAAGATGCCGTGAGGCAAGACTTTTCATCATGGATAACTGCATGAAGCCTGCTATCGCAGAGCCTCGTAAGGAAGTTGGCGAGTATGCACCTAAGATCATCAGCCTGACGATCGATCCCGAGAAGATCGGTGATGTTGTAGGACAGCGCGGTAAGACCATCAACGAGATCATCGCACGTACCGGTGTCAAGATCGATATCACGGATGACGGCAACGTTTCAGTATGCGGTACTGAGGCCGACAAGATGAACGAAGCCGTAGACATGATCAAGACCATCGTTACAGACTTCGAGCAGGGCCAGATCTTCACCGGTAAGGTCGTAAGCATCAAGGAGTTTGGTGCATTCATAGAGTTTGCTCCCGGCAAGGAAGGCATGGTACACATCTCTAAGATCGCCAAGGAGCGTATCAACCATGTAGAGGATGTCCTTACACTCGGCGACACTGTGACAGTCGTATGCCTCGGAAAGGACAAGATGGGCCGCATCAGCTTCTCAATGAAGGATGTAGCTCAGCAGTAATAGACTTTATGCCCCCGGAGTGTATGTGCATTCCGGGGGTTTTTGTATGTCGTGGGCCGAAAATGCAAATATGAACGCAACGCGGGCACGCTTGCGCTAAGGTTCCGGCGTAGCGGCACATAAGATTGTAAAAGACACAATCTAAGTGCCGACGCCTCCAATTACCCGCTTATGCATTATATTTGCATTTTCGGCTGACAAATAAGTAAAACCCGCTGCGATGACTGACGGGTTGCAGCAATATTTTGTAAGGATAAGTTATATATATGTCAAATATTAGTGAAGAGATAAATAAGAGGCGGACATTCGCCATAATAAGCCATCCTGATGCAGGAAAGACTACACTTACAGAGAAATTCCTGCTGTATGGAGGTGCGATAAATCTGGCAGGGTCTGTCAAGGGTAAGGCTACAGCCAGACACGCGGTCAGTGACTGGATGGAGATAGAGAAGGAGAGAGGTATCTCGGTGACGAGTTCGGTGCTTGAGTTTGAGTACGGCGGATATCATATCAATATCCTTGATACGCCGGGCCATCAGGACTTCTCGGAGGATACGTACAGAACACTTATGGCGGCTGATTCCGCAGTCATGGTCATTGACGCATCGAAGGGCGTGGAGGCTCAGACAAGGAAGCTTTTTAAGGTCTGTGGTATGAGAGGTATACCGATATTTACCTTTATCAACAAGTTAGACCGTGACGCCAACGATACATTTGAACTGTTGGACGATATCGAAAAGGAGCTTGGTATAGCAACCTGTCCGATCAACTGGCCGATAGGCTGCGGTAAGAGCTTCAAGGGCGTATATGACAGGCAGACAAGGCAGGTCATCACGTATTCGGATACGGAGAAGGGTACCAAAGAAGGCGAGACCAGGATATATCCCATAGAAAATGACACTGATGTCATAAATGCGATCACGCAGGAGAGATATGACATACTGACCGATGAGATAGAGCTCTTGGACGGAGCCAGTGCGGAGTATGATCTTGCGGCAATAAGAGCGGGCAAGCTCACCCCGGTATTTTTCGGATCGGCTCTCACCAACTTCGGAGTGGAAGTGTTCTTGCAGTACTTCCTCAAGATGACGACTACGCCTCTTCCGCGTATGAGCAAAGAGGAACTTATAGATCCGGTGGCACATGACTTCAGCGCATTTGTCTTCAAGATCCAGGCCAATATGAATAAGGCTCACAGAGACAGGATCGCATTCATGCGCATATGCAGCGGCAAGTTTGAAGCTGATAAAGAAGTGCGCCATATTCAGGGAGGCAGAACATTAAGACTCAGCCAGCCCCAGCAGATCATGGCGGATTCGCGCAAGATACTCGATGAAGCTTATGCGGGGGATATAATCGGCGTGTTCGATCCCGGCATATTCTCAATCGGAGATACGGTGTGTTCGCCCAAGGAGGATATAGTATTCGAGGGGATACCGACCTTTGCTCCGGAACATTTTGCAAGAGTCAGACAGGTCGACACCATGAAGAGAAAACAGTTCATCAAGGGTGTCGAGCAGATCGCCAAGGAAGGTGCCATACAGATATTCAAGGAATATAATACCGGTATGGAAGAGATAATCGTGGGCGTCGTGGGCGTGCTTCAGTTTGACGTGCTCAAGTACAGATTGAATAACGAATACAATGTGGAGATCAACTTAGAACCGCTCCCGTATGAGCATATCAGATGGATAGTAAGCAAGGATACGGATATGGACAAGCTCACGGGTACGAGCGATATGAAGAAGGTGGTCGACCTTAAGGACAGGCCGCTGCTGCTCTTTATCAATGCGTGGAGTCCGGGAATGGTGCTTGACCGCAATCCGGGATTGGAACTGGCGGAGTTCGGTACCGAGTAGAACAGCGACAGGCCGTGCGGAAACGGCCGGAACATGCGCACGATCCGTGCGGAAACGGCCGGAACACATACACAGTCCGCATGGAGCGAACAGATAAACGGGGAAGACAAACGGAGTACAAGACGCTATGAAGAAACTTCTGGCAGTACTGGGAGTATCGATGGCAGTGTTGCTTGGGCTTATAGCCTACGCGGCCGTCGGACTTAAAAATGAGGCACCTGAGACTAAAAAGGTCCGGGTGGAAGCAGAGGTCACGCCGATCGCCGAGGTGGAGGCGGTGACGGAATCCAAGCCTGCGGTGACGGCTGCGGCGAAGGCTGCACAGACTCCGGTGGAGGATCTGCTTATAGAGGAAGAAGAGGCGCAGTGGGATGAAAGCCTTGATACAGAGCAGGCGGATGAGATACCGGCTCTTAATGCGGATGTTGTCGCCCATGATGAGCTTTCTTATGCCTATTCCACTCTGTCGGATACGGAACGTCAGTTGTATGATGAGATATTTGCGGGGATCGTAAACCTCATGGAGAATGTCCCGGTATCGACTACGGACCCGATGCAGCTTGACAAGGTATTTAACTGTGTCCTTATGGATCATCCCGAGATCTTCTATGTCAACGGCTACAGATATACCAAATACACCAGCAAGGATGTGATCAAGCGCATTGTTTTCTCCGCAAGTTATGTATATGACAGGCAGGAGATCGCTTCGATCGCGGCGGATATAGATACGGTCGCACAGGGCATAATAATGAATGTCTCGCCCGATGCATCGGACTATGACAAGATAAAGTATATATATGACACGATCGTCAGACAGACGGAATATGATACCGAAGCACCCGACAATCAGAACGTGATATCGGTGCTTCTCAACAAGAGATCCGTATGTCAGGGATATGCCAAGACAATGCAGCTTCTGCTGCTTAAGCTTAAGATCCCTTGCAGTCTCGTGACGGGGACAGTGGGTGAGGACAGGCGTCATGCGTGGAATGTCGTAAAGGCGGATGGGGCCTGGTACTATACGGATGTCACATGGGGCGATGCCTCATATATCCTTGAGGAAGGATCATCCGGAGAACTGATAGTACCTGATGTCAATTATGACTATCTCATGGTGCCGTATGCGGAGATCGCCGCCACGCACAGGGCAGAGCCCGTGACGACGCTTCCTGATTGTGTATCGATGGATGATAATTACTATGTCAGGGAGGGGCTGTACTTTACTGACTATAATACGGATCAGTTAAGAGCCGCATTTGACAGGGCGCAGGCGCTCGGCGAGAACTATATAATGCTTAAGTGTTCAAGCGACGATGTGTATGCCCGAATGTATGCGGAGCTTGTGGACGGACAGCATATATTTGACTATGTTAACGGCTCGGATGTATCCTATTCATCCAATGATGAGATGCGTAAGTTATTATTCGCACTTAAGCGGTAAATGTGGTATACTAATAGGCGGTATGTGAGTACATAATGGAGGTTATATAACACTATGGACAAGGATAACAAGATATATACACTTAGCGGTGATAATGCGCTGGGATCCGTGCAGATAGCGGACGATGTGGTAGGCATAATCGCAGGCATCGCGGCAACGGAGCTTGACGGTGTATCTTCCATGGCAGGCAATATCACGAACGAGATCATGAGCAAGGTCGGATATAAGAGCCTTACCAAGGGCGTTAAGACTGAGATAGCAGACGGCAAGGTGAAGGTAGAACTTGCACTTACCATGGACTACGGATATAACATCCCTGACACCTGTGCAAAGGTTCAGGATAAGGTTAAGTCCACGATTGAGAACATGACGGGCCTTAAGGTTACGGATGTCAACATCCGTATAGCCAGCGTGGATATGAAGAAGGATTGATCACGGATTGAGTTATGACCAGACGGAACTTAAGGGAACAGATTTTTAAGCTTCTATTCCGTATCGAATTCAATGATGAGTCGGAGATGGATGAGCAGTGTAAGCTTTTCTTCTCCATGGCCGACAAGGAATTCGATGAACAGGATTCGAAGTACATACAGGATAAGTACGATGCCATTCTAAAGCGTCTTCCCGAGATAGATGAAGCCATCAACAAGCGGACCAAGGGCTGGACCACGGAGCGTATGAGCAAGGTAGATCTGACCATCATAAGGCTCGGAGTTTATGAGATCCTGTATGATGATCTTATCCCAGAAGGCGTAGCCGTCAATGAAGCGGTCGAACTGGCCAAACGCTTCGGACAGGATGAATCATACAGCTTTGTAAACGGCGTGTTGAGCAATTTTATGGACGGAAACGGATAGAGAATTGGGTAGTATATATACTGTAGGTCAGGTCAACCAATATATCAAGAATATGTTCTCCCAGGATTATCTGTTGCACTCCCTCTCCGTGAGAGGCGAGGTGAGTAATTGCAAGTATCACTCCTCGGGACATATCTATTTTACGTTAAAGGATAAGTTTGGTGTGATATCCTGTGTGATGTTTGCAGGTAATCGCAGAGGCTTATCTTTTTCCTTGACTGAGGGTATGCAGGTAGTCGTCACGGGCAAGGTCGATGTCTATGAACGTGACGGGCGCTATCAGCTCTATGCTTCTTCCATCACTAAGGACGGCATGGGTGAGCTGTATGAGCGCTTCATCAAGCTCAAGGAAGAACTCGAGGACATGGGGCTTTTCAGTCCCGAATACAAGAAGCCTCTACCGGAATCGCCGAAGGTCATCGGAGTCGTGACGGCAGCGACCGGAGCTGCGGTAAGGGATATAATAAGCGTTGCGAAAGGACGCGACCCTTATGTACAGATACTCCTCTATCCTGCGATAGTACAGGGCGATGCGGCCCCGGAGAGCATCTGTAAGGGTATAAGGATGTTAAGCGAGCGTAAGGTCGATGTGATGATAGTCGGCAGAGGCGGCGGTTCCCTTGAGGATCTCTGGGCCTTCAATGACAGGGATGTGGCACAGGCCATCTTTGACTGTGAGATCCCGATAATCTCGGCAGTGGGTCACGAGACGGATACGACGATAGCGGACTTCGTGGCGGATGTAAGGGCCGAGACACCCACGGCGGCAGCGACACTTGCAACGGTCGACAGAGCGAGGGAAGATGAGAAACTTGCGCGCATAAGGCAGATGTTGGACCGCGCGATTGTAAGGACCATAGAGGATCGAAGGCAGATACTTAAGTCGGCTCAGGCTGTTCTTACCGCCAAGAGTCCGGCTAACAGGATACTGACTTACCGCCACAGAGCGGCAAAGATCTCAGATTCCCTGGAAGATAACATGCAAAAGGCGATATCTGACAGACGCAACAGGCTCGCACTCATTGCCGCAGGACTTGACGGCGTATCACCGCTTCTTAAGTTCTCACAGGGCTATTCCTACACGGAGACATCGGACGGTAAGTGCGTCAACACCACGGATAAGGTATCCGTCGGAGACGATATAGGCATATATGTGAAGGACGGCCGGATCGGAGCCAGGGTCACGGATATAGAGAAGAAGGATGCAGAGGGGTAAAAAAATGGCAGCTAAGAAACCGGAAGACAAGTTAAGTGCAGACGGTAATAAGGCGAACACCGCAGACGATATGACTATCGATCAAAAGATGGATGAGCTTGACGGTATCATAGAGAAGATGGAAAACGACGAGATCACTTTAGAGGAATCATTTGAACTCTACAAGCATGGTGTCGAACTCGTAAGATCTTGTAATGATGCCATCGACAGAGTAGAAAAGGAAGTGCTTAAGCTTAATGATGATGGCAGCACGGACGTACTGCCGGATATGGAGTAGGTATGGGATTTAATGAGGAAGTAAAGGCCAGAGCGGAGGCCATAGATGAGATAATAGAGAGCTTTCTGGCGGATGAGACGGACTATCAGTCCACCGTCATAGAAGCCATGAATTACAGTATAAGAGGCGGCGGCAAGAGGATAAGGCCGATGCTGATGCAGGAGACGTACAAGCTCTTCGGCGGCAGCAGTGTGGCTGTTGAATACTTTATGGCGGCCATAGAGATGATTCATACATATTCACTCGTGCATGACGATCTGCCCTGCATGGATGATGATGAATTCAGGCGCGGCCGCAAGACTACACATGCAGTATACGGTGAAGCCATCGCGACTCTTGCGGGAGATGCGCTCCTTAACTATGCGGCAGAGACGGCACTCGGTGCCTTTGATACGGATATAGAGAAGGAACGTGTCGGCAAGGCTGCGAGGATAATGTTCAACAAGAGCGGTATATATGGTATGATAGGCGGACAGACTGCGGACGTGGAAGCTGAGGGCAAGCCTGCGCAAGAGGTGAGCGAGGAACTCATGACATATATCCATGAGAATAAGACCGCAGCTCTTATTGAAGCGGCCATGATGGTCGGAGGCGTACTCGGGGGCTGCGATAATGTCCAGCTTAATACTCTCGAGAAGATCGCCCGTAATGTGGGCATCGCATTCCAGATCCAGGATGACATATTGGATGTGACCGGAACATTCGAGGAACTTGGTAAGCCCATAGGAAGCGATGAGCGAAACGGCAAGGTGACATATGTGTCACTTCATGGACTTGAGAAGGCCAAGGCAGACGTTGAAGCACTGTCCAGGGAAGCGACGATGCTCTTACATACTCTGCAGGGAGACAACCCCTTCCTTGAGGAACTCCTCATGAGCATGATCGATCGCAGGAAATGACCGGATGCGCATGAGCGGACGGATTACTAACGGAGAGAAGACATGTTATTAGAACGTATCACGGCACCTAATGACATTAAGAATATAGACAAGAAGGATTATCCGAAACTTGCTGAGGAGATAAGACAGTTCCTCATCGAGAAGATATCGGTATCGGGAGGACACTTAGGCTCCAACCTCGGAGCCGTTGAGCTTACTATGGCTCTTCACTTAACGCTCGATCTTCCGGAGGATAAGATCATCTGGGATGTGGGTCATCAGTCTTATACCCACAAACTCCTTACGGGCAGAAGGGACGGATTCAATTCACTGCGCAAGTATCACGGCATGAGCGGATTCCCCAAGCGCAAGGAGAGCGACTGTGATGCCTTCGATACAGGCCATTCGTCGACTTCGATATCGGCGGGTCTCGGACTTGTAAAAGCAAGGCAGCTTAAGAATGAGAACAATACGATAGTGTCCGTCATCGGAGACGGATCGTTAACGGGCGGTATGGCATATGAAGCTCTCAATAACTGTGCCAAGCTCAATACGAACTTTATCATAGTATTAAATGACAACAATATGTCCATATCCGAGAATGTGGGCGGTGTCAGCAAGTACTTAAGCGATATACGAACAAGGACAGGCTATATACACTTAAGAGACAATATCTATTATTCAATGCTTGATAAGAGGCACGGTGATGCCATCATAGGAGCAGTACGTAAGACCAAGAATGCCATCAAGCAGATGGTTGTCCCGGGGATGTTCTTCGAGGATATGGGTATCACGTACTTAGGCCCTGTGGACGGTCACGATGTAGGTGCCATGGTCAAGGTCTTAAACGAGGCCAAGAGAGTCAACAAGGCCGTGCTCGTACATGTGATCACGGAAAAGGGCAGAGGATATGAGCCTGCTATCAAGCATCCTGCAAGATTCCACGGAGCGGAACCGTTCGACATAGAGACGGGTCTTCCGGCCAATAAGAAGGAAAAACCCAATTATACGGATATATTCTCAACAGTAATGTTCAAGCTCGGTGCCAGGAATGACAAGGTCGTTGCCATAACGGCAGCCATGGCCGAGGGAACAGGCCTTAAGAGATTCCGCAATGTCTATCCCGAGAGGTTCTTCGATGTGGGGATAGCGGAACAGCATGCCGTCACGTTTGCGGCAGGACTTGCAGCGGGCGGAATGATCCCTATCGTGGCCATATATTCATCATTCCTTCAGAGGGCATATGATCAGATCCTTCATGATGTGTGCATACAGGGTCTGCACGTGGTGTTCGCCATAGACAGGGCGGGACTTGTAGGGAGTGACGGTGAGACGCATCAGGGTATTTTTGACCTGTCATACTTATCGAGCATACCGGGGATGCATATCATGGCACCCAAGAACAAGTGGGAGCTGTCGGATATGCTCAAGTTCGCCGTGGATTCGGGCGTTCCGATCGCCGTCAGATATCCGAGAGGCCAGGCATATGATGAACTCAAGGAGTATCGCGCACCCATTAAGATGGGTGTGTCTGAGATGATATACGAAGAAAAGGAAGTGGCGCTTCTTGCGGTAGGCAGCATGGTCAAGACTGCCGTTGAGGTAAGAGAGATACTTAAGCAAAAAGGCGTTAAGGTGTCGCTTGTCAATGCAAGATTCGTCAAGCCCATCGATACGGATATGATCGACAGGCTCATGGCAAGACACAGTCTGCTTGTGCCGATGGAAGAAAATGTCGCAAGCGGAGGATACGGCGAAAAGGTCATAGAATATGTTAAGGAGAAGGGATCGTCGGTAAAGATACTGCCCATAAGTATTCCGGATGAGTACGTGGAGCACGGCTCGGTGGAACTGCTTAAGCAGGAGATAGGCATGGATGCGCAGAGCATCGCCGACAGGACACTGGCTGCCCTTAAGAAGAGATAGATGAAGGAGAGACTGGACGTACTCTTGGTAAACCGCGGACTGGCCTCATCCAGAGAGAAGGCCAAGGCGGTCATCATGGCGGGAGAGGTATATGTGAACGGCCAGAAGGAAGACAAGGCCGGGAGCACATTCGATCCCGACGAGTCCGTGATAGAGGTAAGGGGCAATACGCTGCCCTATGTCAGCCGTGGCGGACTTAAGCTTGAAAAAGCTCTGAAGGTATTCCCGATAGATATTAAAGATGCGGTATGTATGGACATAGGAGCGTCCACCGGAGGCTTCACGGATTGTATGCTGCAAAGCGGTGCGGCGAAGGTTTATTCCATTGATGTCGGACACGGACAGCTTGACTGGAAGCTTAGAAATGACACTCGTGTCATATGTATGGAGAAGACCAACTTCAGATATTTGGAGCCTAAGGATATAGGCGAAGAGATAGATTTCGCAAGCTGCGACGTATCGTTCATATCGCTTGACAAGATCCTCCCCGTGGCATACGGGATGATAAGGGATGGCGGACAGATGGTGACGCTTATTAAGCCGCAGTTTGAAGCAGGCAGAGAGAAGGTCGGCAAGAAGGGCGTCGTCAGAGATCCTGAGGTCCATAAGGAAGTCATAGAGAAGATAATAAGTGTCGCAGACGCTGCAGGCTTTGACATACGGGGTCTTGATTATTCGCCCATACGGGGACCTGAGGGCAATATTGAATATCTGCTGTGGATATGTAAGGGAGATGCAGGAGATATGCCCGGAGGGATCACTGATATAGCGGCTGAGACAGACAGGGTCGTTACGCAGGCACACAGTCAGATCGGGAAAAGCGCAGAACAGGTCTGACATGCGTGAGATAAGGAGAGTATCATGACTTTTCTGATCGTTACCAATAAAAGCAAGGACAGAGGTATGGGGCTTACGGAGAGGATGGCCATATACCTTGAAAAATGCGGGATCATCGTAAGGCGAGCCATAAGGAATTCCGAGGTCGGAGATGATGATAAGATAAGCACCGAGGGTGTGGATGTTGTCATTGTGCTCGGAGGAGACGGTACGTTCCTTCGGACCGCTAGAGAATGTGCGGGTTCAGGAGTGCCGATATTAGGCGTCAACTTAGGTGCTTTGGGTTTCCTGTCAGAGACTGCACCTGAAGATATAGAGAGCGCTATGGACAGGATGATAGCCGGTGAGTTCGAGGTCAGCAAAAGGATGATGCTGAAGGCTTCGATAGACAGGGCAGATCCTGCTGACGGAGAGGCTTCAATGTCCCCCGCACTTAATGACATCACTGTCACCAGATGCGGATCACTGCAGATAATGAGATTCTCGATCTTAGTAAACGGCAAGGAACTGAGCAATTTCAATGCCGACGGAATAATAGTATCGACGCCGACGGGCTCTACAGGCTATAATATGTCGGCGGGCGGACCGATAGTCGAGCCCGAAGCGGACCTTATAGTGCTGACTCCGATATGTGCGCATACGCTCAACTCAAGGAGCATAGTACTGAGCGCACAGGACACCGTAGAGATCGTCATTGGAGAGGGCAGGGACGGCAACCGCGCAGAGGTCGAGGCCGCGGCTGACGGAAGCGAAAGAGTCAGGCTCTATACGGGTGATAAGATAAGCATCCGGAGATCGGAATACACGAGCAATGTGGTAAGACTCAGCAAGGACAGTTTCTTACATACGCTTCACCAGAAATTAGGCGAATAACCAGGAGGTTTAAACAAATGATAGAGATAAGATGGCACGGAAGAGGAGGACAGGGAGCCAAGACTGCAAGCCAGCTGCTGGCAGATGCGGCATTCATGGCCGGACAGTACGTTCAGTCCTTCCCTGAATACGGACCCGAGAGAAGCGGAGCGCCGATAACGGCTTATAACAGGATATCGGAGGAGAGATGTCCGATACATTCCAACATATATGAGCCTGATTATGTGGCGGTCGTTGATGAGACACTGCTTGAGAGCGTGGATGTGACGGCGGGACTTAAGAATGAAGGCGCCGTTATCGTCAATACGGCGAGAACTCCGGATGAGATACGACCGCTGCTTAAGGGTTATGCCGGAAGAGTTTGCACCATAGATGCACGAGAGATATCGATAAGGAATCTGGGAGCATACTTCCCCAACACACCGATGCTTGCCGCAGTCGTAGAGGTCAGCAAGTGCGTGGACAGAGACCAGTTCCTTAAGGACATGGAAGAATCCTATAAGCATAAGTTTGCCAAGAAGCCTCAGGTCATCGAGCCTAATCTTAAATGCTTAAGTGAAGCGATGAACGAGGTGAAGGGCTGATGAGTCCGGGCCGGATGACAAACCGATAAGACACAGCTGATAAGACTGACGGATCCTGAAAGGACCGTGAAAGGATGATATATGATAAAAGCAGAGAATATCAATGAGAATATCCCGTGGCAGGATATGACCGTCGGGTGTGAGATATACGAGCCCGGTACGAGCAGGCTTACCAAGACCGGTGAGTGGCGTTCCAAGACGCCCGTATGGGATGAGAGTAAGTGCAAGCAGTGTGTACTGTGTGCGCCCTTCTGTCCGGATGCTTGCATTCCGGTACATGACGGAAGAAGAGAAGATTTTGATTTTGAGCATTGTAAGGGCTGCGGCATATGCATCAAGGCCTGCCCCTTTGATGCGATTTCATGGAAATAAAATGTAGAATGAAGTAACTCTAAGCGCTCACAGCAAAGGCTGCTTCGCGCAGAGTTACTAACATTCCTGCGTTTCGCAGAGCGAAACGCCCGGGAAGAAAGGATATATGAGATGAGTATAAGAGACAGACTTTCGGGTAACGAAGCCATAGCCACGGCCATGCGTCAGATCAATCCCGACGTGTTCGCAATGTTCCCCATCACGCCCTCTACCGAGATACCTCAGTACTTTGCACAGTATGTGGCAGACGGCAGGGTTGATACGGAGTTTATCTGTGTGGAGTCGGAGCATTCATCACTGTCGGCGTGCCTCGGTGCGGAGGCGGCAGGAGCCAGAGCAGTCACGGCAACATCCAGCGCCGGACTGTCATTTATGACAGAGGTGCTCTTCGTAGCGGCTTCCCTAAGGCTTCCGGTGGTACTCGCCGTAGCCAACCGCGCGCTTACGGGCCCCATCAATATCAACCATGACTATTCGGATTCGATGGCAGAGCGTGATTCGGGCTTCATCCAGCTGTACGCCGAGAACAATCAGGAGGTATATGACAACTACCTCATGGCTCACAGGATAGCGGAGCATCCGAGCGTCAGACTTCCGCTCATGGTATGTGAGGACGGTTTTATCACATCACATGCCATAGAGAACATAGAGATCGAGGAAGATGAGGCAGTCAAGAAGTTCGTGGGCACGTACGAACCCGAGAACTATCTGCTCAAGGAAGAGAATCCTCTGGCAGTCGGCCCTTACGGTGTATCGGCTTACTATATGGAGGCCAGGGTCGCTCAGGCAGAGGCCATGAAGAATGCCAGACAGGTCATAAGGGATGTGTCTGAGGATTTCCATAAGACATTCGGACGCAAGTACGATCTCATAGAAGAGTACCGCATGGATGATGCCGAGATCGCCATGGTCATCATGGGTTCGAGTGCGGGTACGGCTAAGGCGACTGTCGATGAGCTTCGTAAGGAAGGCATCAAGGCCGGAATCATCAAGGTAAGGGTATTCCGTCCCTTCCCTGATATCGAGATAGCTAAGGCATTGTCGGGCTGTAAGGCTGTAGCCGTTATGGATAAAAGTGAGGGCTTCTCAGCATGCGGAGGACCGTTGTTTGCTGAGACTGCCGGGGCGATCATCAATATGGATGACAGACCGAAGCTCATAGACATAGTATTCGGACTTGGCGGCAGAGACTTCACGGTAAAGGCTGCAAGGAGCGTGTTCGACAGACTTGATAAGATCGCAAAGGGCGGCGAAACAGGTCCGGCTTACGTTCACATGGGCCAGAGGATGAAGTGACTCTTGACACTCGCAGCAAGGGCTGCTTCGCGTAGAGTTACTAACATCCCTACGTTTCGCAGCAGCGAAGCGTCCGGTTAACAGAGAGGATTGGATTTATGGCTTATAATCTTAAAGAAGAAATGAACAAGGAGGAGCGCTTCCATTCAGGACACAGGCTCTGTGCGGGCTGTGCGGCCGGTATAGTGTGCCGCGCAATGATGAGAGCGGTCAATCCCGAAGATAAGGCGGTCATCTGTAATGCGACGGGATGTCTGGAGGTATCCTCATTCCAGTATCCGTATACGGCATGGGAAGACTCCTACATACATACCGCATTTGAGAATGCATCGGCCACGGCATCAGGCGTGGAAGCCGCATACAATGCCCTTAAGAGAAGAGGAAAGATAGCAGAGGACCGTAACATCAAAATCTTAGCCATAGGCGGTGACGGCGGAACATACGATATAGGCTTCCAGTCGCTGTCGGGAGCGCTTGAGAGAGGTCATGACTTTACATACTTCTGCTATGACAACAATGCATATATGAACACGGGTACACAGAGATCTTCGGCTACTCCGAGGTTTGCATCCGCAACGACCACACCTTCGGGCATTGAGTCGGTAGGCAAGAAGCAGGAGCAGAAGGACTTAACACAGATAGTGGTCGCTCACGGGTCGCCGTATGTTGCCCAGACGACGCTGTTTGGAAACATGAAGGATTTTCATGAGAAGGCGCACAGAGCGATATATAAGAAGGGCGCGACATTTGTCAATGTATTAACACCCTGTCCCAGAGGCTGGGGTTATCCTGCAGAGAATCTTCTTGATATATGCAAGGCTGCGATAGATACCTGTGTATGGCCCTTATATGAGGTCGTGGAAGGTGAGTACAGACTTACATACGAGCCTAAGAAGAAGCTGCCTGTAGAGGAGTTTATGAAGCTTCAGAGCAGGTTCAACCACTGCTTTAAGCCCGGTAACGAGTGGACGATAGAGGCTGCTCAGGAGTACGTGGACAGAAAGTGGGATGAGCTTTTGGCCAAGTGTAATTGATCTTGTTATGTTGTTATGGAGGGTTAGTGTGAAAAATATGATCGATATCATATTTTTCACACCTGCGATTTGAGACGAGCCCAAATCGCTGTTATCGCATCGGCGAATCTGACATTCGCCTCGCGAACTCGCGCAAAGTGCTCGTTTTGGAGGGTTAGCATTATGAATGATCAGTTATTTACGAATAAACACATAATCGAGTGGCTGCAGTATTTCTCGGACAATACGGATATAGACCTGGAGCACGTGAAGCTTCTGGACATCACGCGCAAGAACAAGAATCTTATACCTACTGTCGAGGCGCACAGATGCGTGCTCGTGTTCACCGAGGCAGGTGATAAGGATATATTCTACAAGATGTGGGATGTGGGACTCGGTGACTGCGAGGTCATCTATAACGAAGGCTCGGATCCGGTGGGACCGATCAAGAGAGACAAGGTGTCGGATATGATCGACCGCGGTATCAACGCATCCGCCGGTATGGTCGTACTCAATCCCAATGCGCGCAGCACGATCAAGTTCGGCATGGACAATAAGCTCTTTGCAACAGGGTCCGTTAAGTACGTGGGAAGCGAGATCCGTTCGGTGCTCTTATCCAAGATGCGCATACATGAAGACAAGAACCTCTGCGTGATCTCGGGTGAATCCATCGCCGTAGAAGCAGCCATGATGACGGGTGAAGGCACTGTCATAGCGGTTGAATACAAGGAAGCCGACCGTGAGACGATGGAAGAGAACGTCAATAAGTTCGGTCTTCGCAATATCACGATCGTGGATCATGTGGGCGAGGATACGATGAGCGGACTGCCGATACCCGATACGACGATGCTCGTGGCAAGCGCAAGTCTTGAGCATGAGCTTGAGTATCTGACGAAGATCAATCCGGAGATGGAGTTCGTGATCTATACTCTGGACTTTAGGGTTGCCGCATCCATAAGGGATATCCTAAACCGCTACGGACTTACGGATATCACCATCATCCAGATTGCCGTATCTAAGCTTACGAGCAAGAACGTGTTCGAGAATCAGCCGGCACCCTGGATAATTTCAGCGAGAAAATAGTGTAATATACAGCCGTATTGTGGAGTGAACGGGACTGACCGCGGGGAGACCACATACGGAGCGTAACGGCGATTTCGGATACTTATCCGCACCGCCGCCTCCGGCAAAGGAGGAAACATGTTAGAAAGCATCAATGTTAAAGATCTGGCCCTTATAAGGGAATGCCGGATCGAGCTGAGTGAGGGGCTTAATATCCTCACGGGAGAGACAGGCGCCGGTAAGTCCATCATACTGGGGTCTGTTCGTCTTGCTCTGGGTGAGAGAGCAGGACGTGACGTTATCCGCACGGGAGCGGATTCAGCTCTTGTCGAGCTTGTATTTAAGAGCGACAGGGCGGAGGTTGGCAACTGTATGAGGGAGCTTGATCTCCCGACTGAGCCTGACGGCAGCATCTATATCTCGAGACGCATACAGGAAGGCAGGAGTGTCGCCAAATGTAACGGTGAAGTCATTTCCGCCAGGGATCTTAAGCGTCTTGCGGCACTTCTTATCGATATCCACGGACAGAATGATACAAGGGAACTTCTGGATGTACGCAATTACAGGGACATCCTGGATGATTATGCATCCGAAGATCTTAAGGGATCCCTTGCTGAGATGGCGGATTCATATGCGGCATATAAGAAGCTTAAGGATGAACTGGACACGGCGGATATCGATGATAAGAACAGGGATAAGGAAGTCTCGTTAGCCGAGTTTGAACTTAATGAGATAGAGAATGCAAAGCTAATGCCGGGAGAAGATGAGGAACTTGAGGAGCGATACAGGCTCATGAAGAATGCGGGCAGGATCGCGGAGAGCTTATCCAAGGTCAGTGCGATGCTTCATTCTGACGAGGGCGTGGGAGCACTGCTTGGAAGCGCTGTCAGGGAACTCAATCAGGTATCGGGATATGACACCAGTGTCAGCGAGATCGGCAGCAGGCTTGAGGATGCCGAAGCGACGGTATCTGACATACTCCGTGATATCAGAGGATACATGGATGATATGGAGTTTTCGGAGTCGGAATTCAGAGAGACCGAGAACAGACTGGATACGCTCAATCATCTTAAGAGCAAGTACGGCGATTCCATAGAAGCCGTGCTTGAGTATGCGGATACAAGACGTGCATATATTGAAAAAGCGGCCAATTTCGATGCCTATATGGCGAAGTTATCCGCGGATACCGAGGCGGCTCATAAGAAGGCACTGGATGCCGCAGACAGGCTCCATAAGGCAAGGGTGTCCGCCGCGGATGGGCTGTGCGCTCTGATGAGCGATAAGCTGAAAGCCCTTTCTTTTGACAATGTGACACTGAAGATAGCCGTGGATGATAACCCTGAGGCGCTTAACGGAAGCGGTATCGACGATGTGGATATACTCGTGTCGTTTAACTTAGGCGAGCCAGTCAAGTCACTCAGCAAGGTTGCAAGCGGCGGTGAGCTCTCAAGGTTCATGCTGGCGCTTAAGGAAGTGACGGCGCTTAAGGGCGGGGTTGAGACGCTTGTCTTCGATGAGATCGATGCGGGCATAAGCGGCAAGACCGCATGGAATGTATCGGGGAGCATGAAAAACCTCTCGGGATCGCACCAGATCATCGCGATAACGCACTTACCGCAGATCGCGGCGAGGGCTGACGAACACTATCTGATAGAGAAGCATACGGAAGGTGACTCGACCGTTACGGATATACATCTTATCGAGGGCGATGAGAGAGTTGAGGAGATCGCAAGGCTTCTTTCGGGCGGTGAGCTTACGGAAGCGGGGCTTATCAATGCAAAGGAGCTTATAGAGAGCGCATAGAGATATTGGCCGGAGTATAAGCGCACACGGAGCGGAAACGGCGGCTCTTCGATGGTACTTTATTACCGACAGGGATTGTGATAAAATAATAGCCGTGGGGGTATTAAGCTTAGGAGGTTACACATACACATGAGGAAGATCTTATTCGTCGCATCAGAAGGCATACCCTTCATCAAGACAGGCGGACTTGCCGATGTAGTAGGTTCGCTGCCCAAGTGCATCGACAAGAAGTATTATGACGTGAGAGTCATAATACCCAAGTACACATGCATGAAGCAGGAGATGAAGGATAAGCTTAAGTTCCGCCAGAGCTTCTACATGGATTTCAACTGGAGAAGTGTCTATGTGGGTATTCTCGAAGCGGAGCATGACGGAATCAAGTATTATTTCATAGACAATGAGGGCTATTTCGGCGGACCGAAGCCGTATTGCGACGATCCGTTATGGGAGATCGAGAAGTATGCGTTCTTCTGCAGGGCGGCGCTGTCATCGCTTCCGCTCATAGATTTCAAGCCCGATCTCATCCACTGTCATGACTGGCAGACGGGTCTCATCCCCGTATATCTTCATGAGAGATTTGCCGGCGGTGAGTTCTATCAGGGCATCAAGACCGTTATGACGATCCATAACCTTAAGTTCCAGGGTAAGTGGAGCGTGGATGATGTTAAGTCGATAACGGGCCTGTCAGATTACTATTTTGCACCGGACAAGCTCGAGGCATACAAGGATGCCAACCTTCTCAAGGGTGGATTAGTATATGCGGATGCCATCACTACAGTCAGCGATACATATGCCGAAGAGATCAAGACCGCATTCTACGGCGAAGGACTGGACGGACTTCTCAATGCAAGGGCAGGTTCCCTCCGCGGTATAGTCAACGGTATCGACTATGAGGAGTTCAATCCGGAGACGGATAAGTATATAGAGCAGAATTATAATGCGATCAACTTCCGTAAGGAGAAGGTTAAGAACAAGCTTAAGCTCCAGGATGAGCTCGGACTTGATAAGGATGCGGGAACGATGATGATCGGTATCGTGTCGCGTCTTACGGATCAGAAAGGTTTCGACCTCATCGCCTATGTGATGGATGAACTGTGTCAGGACAGAGTGCAGATCGTGGCACTGGGAACAGGCGAGGAAAGATATGAGAATATGTTCCGCCACTTTGACTGGAAGTACGGCAATAAGGTAAGCGGTAACATTTTCTATTCCAATACCCTGTCACATAAGATATATGCAGCCTGCGATGCATTCTTAATGCCTTCGTTATTTGAGCCCTGCGGACTGTCGCAGCTCATGGCGCTGCGCTACGGTACGGTACCCATCGTACGTGAGACCGGCGGACTTAAGGATACCGTTCAGGCATACAATGAATATGACAGCACCGGCACGGGCTTCTCATTCTCTAACTACAATGCGCATGAGATGCTCCGCACGATCCGCTATGCTGAGCATATCTACTATGATAAGAAACGTGAATGGAACAAGATCATAGACCGCGGCATGAAGGCCGACTTCTCATGGGAGCAGTCAGCGAAAAAATACCAGGAGATGTACGA